>Ga0326760_1000231_pt1 | contig 32282 bp, 26 predicted proteins | sample GCREP_S_FD_207668 | JGI IMG/M metagenome (GOLD analysis project Ga0326760, IMG submission 207668) | Hot spring sediment microbial communities from Geyser Creek Basin, Yellowstone National Park, WY, United States - GCR.EP_S | ecosystem: Environmental > Aquatic > Thermal springs > Near-boiling... | reverse complement strand
TAAAACATATAACCTTTTTCACGGATTAACTCAACTACTTCGTTATAAGATCTAGGTCCTTCCATAGGACCTACTCTCCCAACTTTAATAGCTCCAGCAGCATTAGCGAAAAGTAGGATTCTATCTAGTTTCCAATTCTTTAGATATCCATAGATAAAAGCTGCGTTGAAAACATCTCCAGCACCTGTAGGATCAACTTCTTTAACAAGTAGAGCAGGTACTTCAACAATATCACCACTTCTTGTAACAGCTAGAGATCCTTTCCTACCTCTTTTAACAACAACAATCTCTACATCTGGACCCCAATCAAATACTCTACGTATAGCTGTATAGATATCGTTTACAGCTGTAACCATTGAAAGCTCGTCTTCACCTGATAAAACTATATCGGTATACCTGACTACGCTCCCCAGTATCTCCCTAATCCTCTCGATAGACTCCAGCTCTAACCTTATATTAGGGTCTAGAGAAACAACTCTACCACTACTCTTAGCTACCTCAACAGCTTTAACACAAGCATCTCTAGCAAGTTTACTTATATACATTGTTGATCCAGAGACATGGAGAACACTTGCTCTAGCTACATAATCAGGATCTATATCGTTAGGAGATAGTTTTGCAGATGCAGAGAACTTTAATGTGAATACAAATCTCCTACTACCATCAGATCTATAAGCAACAAAAGCCATAGCTGTTGCAGATTCTCTATCAATTCTAATCCTTGAAACATCAACACCATCAGATCTGAGTCTCTCAACAAGCATTTCACCAAAATCATCAGCACCAACAACACCAATAAAACCTGTTCTCAAACCAAGTCTAGCACATGTATCGATAGTTATAGCAGGTGCACCACTAGGAAAAGGACCTACATAATCCCCTGGAACAGTATGCATAACATCTCTCTCCTTCCTAACAAACTCAACAAGTATCTCACCAAGAGATACAACATCAAAAACCATACCCAAACCACCAACATATTTACAGAATGAACAACCTTAAATACTTAGATTAGATATTTCTAAAAAATACTTCAACTCCAACACAACACTCGTAAAAATATAGCTATATCCTATTACGAATCGTTAATATCATCTAATTTGCTACCTTCAATCACTTGTTTAATATTTTAGTAGTTGCATTATTTTTCTTCTTAGTTTAACCTCAAGCTCTTTAGCAACATCTTTCTCTATATCAATTATATTCTCTTTTTCTATAACATCTTTTCTCCAATCATAGTTTTTAGGTGGTGGCGGTATGTAATCTCTATCAACTTTGTATAGTTCTGGAGATGTTTTCTCTATCCTAGTTCTATATACTTCATATAAACCCCATTGATATGGAGCTTCTACTCTAGATGGCCATGTTATGTATGTGTAGTTTCTCCATCTTATACTGTAGGATCTTTTGTAGTGACCACTTATAGCGAATTCCCTAAACTCTTCCTCCTCAACATCACCGCTTATTAAAGGTATTAACGATTTTCCGTGGATCTCCAATGGGTTTACACTCCATGGACTGCGTTTTTTAGTTATATCTATGCCTAGGAAATCCAGTATTGTAGGTGTTATATCTACTGTTTCAACCCATGCATCTATATACCTACCTCTACCAACGCCTTCAGGATGCCTAATCATTAATACAGCTTTTGAAAGTACTTCGTATGGCCATGGCAAATACTTCTTAATTATACCGTTTTCACCTAGCGGAATTCCATGATCACTTAACACTATAATCATCGTGTTTTCCCATAGACCAAGCTCTTTAATTTTATCGAAGAACCACCCAACCCATTTATCTACAACAGTAACTTCAGCAGCATACAAAGCTCTAATATGCTTAATCTCTTCATCTGTATATTCTTCAGCGAAACCACCACCCCATATAATAGGTTTACCGTTGTAATCAGGTGGAGCATACAGGTTGTAGTATTCTTCTGGTGGATCCCAAGGTTCATGAGGATCAAAACTATCTATCCACATAAATATCTTATCCTTCCTACCATCTTCTTCAACAATCTTCTTAAGTAAACTATAAGCAGATTTCATAACATGCGCAACAAAAGTATCTTCATCACTTCTAATAAACCAAGAATCTTTTCTTCTCCAACAAGCAGTATTCTTTAGATACTGAATAAACATTTGCTTATTCTGTTCTCTCGGGATATAGATATCAATAGATGGTACATACCAATTCTTCTCATGCCATATATCTAAACTGATCTCAGCATCCTGGATATAGGGATCACCTTCCTGACCTCTTATGAATATAACGTAGTCGAAACCTCTTTCATAAGCCATACCAGGTTTATGTAAATGCCATGTATCTGATACTAAAGCTGTAACATACCCTGCATCCCATAGAATCTCAGCTATAGGGATATCGTCAGGTTCTAATCTTTGCCAACCTCTATAAGGTAAAGTATACCTCCCGGTGAATAGAGCTGTTCTAACAGGAAGTGTAGGTAGTCCTTCAGCATAAAATCTCCTAAAAACAGTTGCTTCACTAGCAAATCTATCAAGATTAGGTGTTTTAATCCATGAATTACCATAACAACCAAGATGATCAGATCTCAAACTATCCAACATAACAACAATAACATTCATACACACTCCCATTACAGCTACAATAACTAGTTGATGAAAAGGGTATTTATTTTTGTAAAAACTACCTAGCTCTGGGTTAAATTTACAATAAAGTGTTACTATCTAAAAAGAAAAATTTATGATCTTTATCTATAGCAGTAGGTTGTGATTAGGAAAAGTTTTTGTAGATTATGTAAATCTTTATTGTTTATCTCTTGCTTCCCATGGAAACCTGCATTGAATTATATCGGGCATTCCTTTATTCCATTCGCTACTCACAATGATGAAGCGTGCTTCTATGGGTTTGTTTTCGCGTATTATCTTTATCATTATGTGGTTCCATCCTTCTCTAAGTTCTGCTTCTGTATAGTTTGATCGATCGCTGGTGGGGCTAGGTCTTAGAGGTACAGGTTTAATTGTTTCATGGATTAGTTTATTGTTTAACCATAGTTTCATGCGGCTATTGTTTGGTACTCCGATAACTACTTTTCTTCTACTTGGTGAATATATGTAGTGTCTAAGGTATATCACACCCGGTTTTCTGTTGAAGAACGGCTCGATCTCAAGATTGTTTTCAGGCCACGCCACTTCTCTCCATCCTTCACCTTTCACACCTTTTATATAGAGATCCAGTTCTTTCTCAAGTGAGAAAACAGTATCTAGAGATAGTGGTTCGCGGTAAACCTCTGAAATAAGCCATCTAAATCCCCCAACGAAAACTATTGGGATACTCATAACCCTAGGTCTACTGTATAGAAGTATCTTAGCTGTACACTCATTAGATGTATATATCTTCTGCAGATGCTTCAACTATAAACTTAAACCTAGCTTTTTCTCGTGGACCTAAAGATATTGGGCATGGACATGCAGGTCTCAAAACCCAGCCAGAAGATGTAGAGATGTCTAATATACCTGTAACCGATGTTGGGCGTGTATTCTCAATTTCTATAAGGAAGTTATTTAGTTTATTTGGGAGTATCGCAAGTCCATCTAGATATGTTATTGAAGTTTTTATACTTGTTAAATCAAAGTCAACTCTGTTAGGTGGTATATCCCAGAGATATTTCACTTCTTTTACAAGAGATTTTATAACTGTTTCAGCGTTAGTGAAATCGTCGTGATCTGATATCTCGACTGGAGCATTGAAATACTTCAAAACTTTCTCACCTATAGCACATACTTCATCAATTAATTCTTCAACTGTTTTCAGTATGTGTATATTCTTTATCCCTTCGCTAACAGCTATTCTATTACTTAACGGTTTAATCCACTCTTCTGGGAGATTACTTACACCATGTATTACACCCCATATAGCTCCAACAGTTGCACCAATGCAATCAGTATCCCATCCACAATTCACAGCCTTCGCTATAGCATCCCCGAAGCTTTCTCTGTAGACTAACCCTATAACTTCGAAACCTAGGTTAATAGGTGCATACTGAGCTATAGAGCTATAAACAGCTTCTTTAACACGTTCACGAGCTTCTCTCCAATCCAACCCCTTTAGGTATGCATCTAAAGCTGTTCTAATAGCTTTAGCTATTAAACTATTTTCAGGTATAGCTTGTAAACCTATTTCAACTAGTTTAACTCTATCACTTATAACAAAAGCTGCTGATTCAACAACAGCATTGAAAATCTCGCCATAAACACCTTCACCACCAGCATGATCAACAACAGCATCTTCGTAAACATACTTTGCAGCTATATTTGGTGCTCCAGGAGCTATACATGCCCATATTTCAGATCTTATAGGGCTCCCCATACAATTCTTAAACCAATTATTATACCAACTAGAGATAGGTGGTAGTAAACCCTTCATTAGATTTGTTTTAGCAAGACCATACTCATCCCAATTATAGAGTATACAATCGAGCCAATATTCAGCTAAACCACGTGCTGATATATCGATACCTCTATCCCTTAACACCTGAAGCCATACAAGCTGAATCTCTAGATCATCATTCGGTATACCACCTTCAACAAGTTTAGGATATCACCAAACATCGAACATCTCTTCACGACCATACAAATCTTCCAAAGGGCTACCAAAAGTTCCACCAGCATTCTTACCAAACCAACAACCGCAAACTTTATCCCAATAAGTCTTTCTACTAATCCTAATCTTCGCATACATATCGGGTACCTATACAAACAAGTAACTGGTAACAGATGTTTATATTCTCAATATTTATCTTTAAAGTCTTTACATAGCACTTAGAATATTTCATAGTTTTGAAAAGCATTTAGGAATATCTACAAGCATTGAAAATCGCTTCAAACTTGTGATAGCCTTTGTTAAGTTAAGCTCCTTAGTGTAGGATTTAGGAGTAATATTTGAAATTGTTAAGAGGTATACCCTTGAAGAAGTTGTTGAGGTAAGTTTTTATGAGGGTAGAGGTACGAAGGGATTTAGGTAATGTTTATTAGCTGTATTAAGAAAAAGAATTCGTTGTTTTGATCAGGGGATGATCATGTAGTTAGTCTTACTTCAAAACTATAGCTACCTGATCCAATCTCTATAACAATTTCTTCTTTTTCTTCTTTAGCTGAGATAATTCCTTCTGTAGGTGTGAACTTCCCTTCTCTCCATATAGTTTTACCGCTTTCAACAACTTCGATGTTCTTCGCTATCTTGGGTAGATGTAGTTCTGCTATAGATCCTACAGGGACATCTATTAACAGCTTGAGTTTATCTCCTTCGTTTACCCATGTAACGTGTACTAAACCTCTAACTGTGTATATCTTGGCTAATACGTGGTTAAGCCCTTTGATTATCGGGGGTTTTACTGAGAATCTTTTGAACCCTGGTTCAAGTATTTGTATACCTGCTAACCATCTATAGAACCATGCATCTATACTTCCGAACATGTGGTGGTTATGGGAATTCATACCAGAACCTGTTAATTTCTCCCATCTCTCCCAAAGTGTTGTTGCACCTTCTTTAATCCAGTAACCGAAGCTTGGATATGTTTCCTGTGTAATTGCTTCGTATGCAAGCTGTAGATAGCCGTATCTAGCAAGTGCTTCGGGTACGTATTTAGCTCCTAGTATCCCTACATTCAGATGTTTATCCCAATCAACTTCTACACTATGAACAAGAGCTCTAACTACATCTTCAACCTTCTCCTGAGGAACTAGATCTTCTACTAGTGGTAGTGCTAAACATGTTTGTGAACCTCCAAATCTTGGTGATCCTAGGTATAGTTGTGTACCTGTTTGCGAAGTGTATACCGAGAAGTATCCAGAAACTTTGCGTCCGAATAACTCTACTTCGTGTAGAAATGTTTTATTGAAAGCGTTAGCTATCTCTCTTACCTTCTCCTCGAAGTATTTAGCTTCATCGTGTTTCCCTAGAACTCTAGCCATACTGTTTAAAATCTTGGCATCTCTGTATAGTATCCATGTAGATATTATTTCAAATGGGCAGTCTTGTATATTGAAAACTCTTCCAGGTGGTACCCAGTCCCCATATTTACCGAAGTAGAGTACACCATCTTTAGTTTTCGAGTATAGGTAGCTCCACCACCTCTTGGCATACTCATAGACTTTCTCGATAATCCTCTTATCCCCGTAGTATATGTAGAGCATCCACGGGATGTAGATGAAAGCTGTTCCCCACGCAGGATCAGCTGGGTATGTGTTCCAGTATGGAGGTACTGTATCAGGTATAGACCCATCCTCTTTCTGAGAATCCACTATATCCCGCACTATCTTCTCATAGTATCTAACCATATTGAAATTAAGCATAGCGGAATCTGATGATAGCCATGCATCTCCTAACCAACCCATCCTCTCTGCTCTCTGAGGACAATCTGTTTGAATACCGTTTGTTAGATTACCTTTGAGACTCCATATAACGAGTCTATGGATATCGTTGATAAGCTTACTCGATGTAACTATAGATCCTATAGGTTCTAGATCTGCATGGATAACGAGAGCCTCTATATCATCTAGAGATAGAGGTGCTATATACCCTGAAGCTGTGCTTACCTCTGTATACCTGAAACCGTGGTATGTAAACTTAGGCTCGAGGATCTCTACACCATCACCTCTAAGAATGAATACATCAGTTGCTTCTGCACGTCCAAGATTCTTAGTATTGATAGTTCCATCGGGGTTTAATACCTCGGCATATCTTAACCTAACCTCTGTACCCGGAGATCCTCTAACCCTTAGCCTAACCCAGCCAGTTATATTCTGCCCAAAATCGAATACATATACACCTGGTCTAGGACTGTAAACTTCTCTCGACTTTAGAACAGCCATAATTTTTGTAGCTGGGATTGTTGCTGTAGATCTTAGAAAACCTCCAGGAGAATCAACAACTGTACAAGGTTTCCAATTAGAATCATCGAAACCTGGTTTATCCCATCCAATAGGCTCTAACCTGAAGTCATACCTAAAACCATTGTAAATATCATCGCTTATTATAGGTCCTTTCTCTAAACATCTCCACGTTTCATCGCTATAAACCTCTACAACCCTACCATCAGCTAGTTTAACTCTTAGTAATAAGAGTAGCTTCGGTTCTCCATAGTATTTCACACCGGGAAACTTTTGAGCATACCTCCCTCTACCAAGCATAACAACAATAGCATTCCGTCCTTTCCTAACAAGGTGTGTAACATCGTATACACTATAGTAAACAGTCTTTGTATACTCACTCCAAGGAGGGTCGAGCGCTTTATCCCCTACCCTAACACCATTGATTCTAAGCTCGTAGTAACCTAGACCAGATATGTACACCCTTGCCTCGGCAATATCTCCATCAACATAGAACTCCTTCCTAAAAAGCTGACCACCACTAATCCATTGACCTTTCCACTCCTCTGGGTTGAGTATAGCTGTTTCAAACCATGCAACATCACTCCACCCACTTTCCCTACCCTTATCATCCCACCACTTAACCCTCCAGAAATACCTAGTAAAGCTCTTTAGCGGAGGCCCATTGTATTCAACAATGTTCTCGTCAGATTCAACAACACCACTATCCCAAACATCGCCAACACCCCTCAAAGCATTCTCTAAAGAGCTAGCAACAATAATTCTATAAGCTTTTTGCCTCCTACCCCTCTCACTATGGATAGGGATCCAGGAGAACCTAGGCCTAGGCTCATCAACACCAAGAGGGTTTACAGTAAACTCTACTCTAAGATCTTCAATCCTCAACATATACGTACCCCAAGTAATTCACGTACATAAGCTACACTTTAAAAATATTTTCACTTTGTCTTAACCTTTGAAACACTCTACCTCCTATCTATTCTTTTATTTTTAAATCCAAAATCAAACATTATCAAAATTCATGAAAATTTAAATGCCGAAGCGATCATAAACACATAGGGGTATGGTGGTACAGATATGAAGTTTAGAGATCGTGTAGTCCTTGCTTTAAGACATGAAGAACCTGATAGAATTCCAATTGATTTTGGTGCTACTCCTTGTACAAGTATTCATGCTAAAACATATTATGAACTTAGAAAGTACCTAAGTTTACCCCTAAAATCTGTGAGAATTAATGATATTGGTCAACAGCTTGCTGAAGTTGATAAAGATATTTTAGATTTATTCCATGTAGATGTAATCAATATTAATAGGGTTTTGGAGCCCATAGCACCACACCCATACATATATAGATTTGTTAGTGCTATAGATGGTTCTGTAAAAGAGGTTTCAGACCACGAATTCTATGTTTGGAGAGCTCCTTACGGTGTTGATGTTGAGATACCGAAATATGTTGAGATTATAGAAATCGAGGAGGGTTTTGCTGGTTATTCAGCTGGTAAATTATTTGGTATAATGCCTAGAAGTGGGTATTATTTCGATAGTTTAGTTAGATGGAGAAAATCGAAACCTCTATTAGCAGATGTTAGAAGTGTTGATGATGTTAAGAAATTTGATTGGGATTCATTTAAGGTAGCAGATGATGTTGTTGAAATTCTTAGGAAAAGAGCTGAATATCTATATAAAAACACTGACTACGCATTGATAAACAATTTCATTGGAAATCCTGGAGGTTATCATGATGCTGGTGGTCAAAATCTTAGAGGTTGGGATAAATGGTTATCAGATCTAAAAATTAGAAAACCATTAGCAGAAGCAATTCTAGACCATATACACGAAATTATGATGTACAACATCAAGAAAATTGTTAGTGCTATTGGTGAATATGTCCAGGTTACAGCTATAGGATATGATGATCTTGGTACTGAAGAAGGTCCTCAAATCGATGTTAAAACTTTTAGAGAATTCTATAAACATAGATATGAAGAACTTATTGGTTATGTTAAGAAACATTCCAAAATGTTTACATGGCTACATAGTTGTGGATCTATATACCCATTTATAAAGGAGTTTATAGATATTGGTTTAGATGCTATTAATCCTGTTCAGATATCTGCTAAAGGTATGGATCCTGAGAAACTTAAGAAAGAGTTCGGTGATCAGATAACTTTCTGGGGTGGTGGTGTAGATACACAACACGTACTACCATTCGCTAAACCAGAGGAGGTTGTTGATCATGTTAAGAAATTGATTAAGATATTTGCACCTAGAGGAGGATTTGTATATGCATCTGTACACAATATACAACCAGGTGTTCCACCACAAAACATTGTTGCAATGTTTAAAACAGCATACGAATATGGAAAATACCCTATTAGGTAATATTTTCATTGAGTAGTAGAGTTCGTGTTGTGTATTAATGATGATAAACATGTTAAATGACATCGAATTTCTCAACATAAACATTTTAAAACATTTAACGATAAGAAGAGGTGGTTCTAGATTTAAAGTATTGTATTTAATTTTATATAGATTTAGGGGTTTATTTAAAAGGATTGTCTGTGATGTTATGTGGAGAGATGTTTTGGTATAGGTTTAAATGGGGAGTAATTTCAATTGCTTCTCTACTTTTCTTCTGATTCTTCGATAAGCATTTTTATTATTCTCGCTCTAGCTAATTCTATTCTTCTAAGCATTCCTTGTGCAGCTAACGCTATTATTATAACTACGCCGTGTACTAACCGTATCCAGAAACCTGTTACTCCTGACGTTAGTACACCCATCTCGATGAACTCAAGTATTAGTCCTCCTATGAAAGTTCCGTAGATTGTACCTACTCCACCTGTAACAGGTGTTCCTCCAACTACAACTGCTGCTACAGATTTTAGCATATAGATATCTCCTAGGGTTGGCCAAAATGTTGCCATTTCGAGTGTATCTACTATTCCTGCGAAAGCTGCTATAACGCCGTGTATAGCATATAAAGATATTAGTACTCTATGGACGTTTATTCCAACCATTTGAGCTCCTATACGATTATCGCCTACATAGTATATGTATGCACCAAACTTATGTCTATTCAGAATAACCCAGAATACTATAGCTAACCCTATAGCCCATAGGAAATGGGCTGGGATTCCATATATTCTCCCCACCAATACATTGAAAACAGGGGAACCTCTGTACTCTCCTAAAGGAATACTAAATCCTTGTGTTACAACTAGTACTACCCCTCTCCATAGAAACATCGTACCTATTGTCGCAATTAATGATGGTATACCTAACTTGCATATCAATACCCCATTCAGCAAGCCTGCTCCTAACCCTGCTAACAAACCTAGCAATACTCCGAGAGGTGATGCTTCGCCTAATGCTTTCCATGTTAAAGCAGTTACTAAAGCTCCTAAAGCCATTATTGAAGAGAAAGATAAGTCTATCTCTCTAGCTATTATAATTAACGTTAAGCTTAGAGCCGGGATAATTGTGAATGGAGCAACACTCGCAATAGAGTAGTATGTGAATATATTGGTAATAGCTGGTGGATTTATAATGTAGAAGATAAACCATAACGATAAAAATATAGCTGTTATAATGATCTGCAGTTTATACCCAGATAACGCTTTTGTCACTCTTGTAACGGTATTTCCTATGTTTCTATACATATTTACCATCTAAACCACTCATAAAGTTGATCTACTAGAACTACCTTTCCCATAAGTAAGTCTTAAATTCAGTTTCTGATATTTTTCTGGAACACTACCTGTCCTAGCTATAGAGATCATAATTTCAGCAAGATCTTCTGGTGTTAAATCTTTTTTATAGAATTCTGCTACAACCCTACCTCTATCTAGTATTACAAATCTATCTGCAACAGGGTATACATGGTAAATGTTGTGGCTTATAAATATCGATGATTTACCTCTATCCTTTAACTTATTTACGTATTCAAGAACTCTTTGTGTTTCTACAAGACTTAATGCGGTTGTTGGTTCATCTAATATAACTAGATCTGCATCAAATGTAAGAGCTCTAGATATTTGTACACCTTGCATATAACCACCTGAAAGATATTTTACTGGTGTATCAACTTGCATTCTTGTTAATCCTAATTGAGATAAGCATTCATAAGCAATCTTCTTCATCTCACTAATTTTTAGAAATCCTAACCTATTCGTAAGTTCTCTACCCATAAAAACGTTTCTCCATATAGTGTGGTTCTCACATAGTATACGTTCTTGGTGTACAAGAACTATACCTAATTCGTAAGCTAGTTTAGGATTCAATTTTCTGAATTTAATACCTTTAACAATAATCTCTCCTTCATCTGGAGCATAAATACCGAACAGTATTTTTACAAGAGTAGATTTACCAGCACCATTATCCCCAACAAGACCTACAACCTCATTCTCTTGAACATAAAAATCTACTCCTCTAAGTGCTACTACAGAACCAAATCTTTTAACGATGTTCCGCATTTCAACAATGTACCCCCTATTCATACAAAATACCTATTTAGATTCTTAATTGTTCATCACAAAACTATATTTTTACAAAGTTAAAAAGAATATCTTTCTTTAATTGGAAAGAGTTTAGCGATACCCTGCCATAACCAAACTCTCTACAGGTCCTACATTAGTACTATCTACAATTGCTCCTCCTGTATCTATGTACAGTCCTTGGAATCCGTATTTCTTACTCAATACTAAGTTTAAAACTGTCATAAATCCTTGTAGATATGGTTGTTGATCTATAACCATCTGTACATAGCCTTCCTTAATACCTTTTACAGATCCTGGTGTTAAATCGAATCCTATAACTATTATTTCACCAGGTTTCTTACCTGCAGCTCTCATATAATCAGCGGCCGCTGCTGTAGTACCACCACCATCGAATACTATCAGCTTTACATCGGGATGTGCTGCTAGGTAACCTGTTACATATGTTGTTCCTGCAGATGGGTTACCGTAGACTTCAGGTGGATGTGAAACTCTATCAACTACTAACCCTGCCTTCTTTAATGCATCTTCACATCCTATAGCACGGAGTGCACGTGCAGGTTGTTCCCAACTCCCAGAGAATATTGCTGCACGTGATCCAGATTTAAGAACATCTTTATATCTTTCAATAGCTGTTGCACAAAGAGTATATCCAGATTGATACAAGTTTTGACCAACGTATCCAGTGTACCAGTATTTTGCTCTAAATTCAGGTATATCTACGTTAGCCAAAGTTACGAGTATGCCATTCTTAGCTGCTTCTTCAAATAATGGTGCTAAAGCTTCATAACCAGGATGCCCCATAACAACAATACCATCAGGACGAGCTGCTATTGCTTTACGAAATTCATCAACCATTTTCTCAGGATTCCACTCGGTATGAACATAGATTAACTTTACTCCTAGAAGAGCAGCAGCATCCATTGCACCTTTATATAGCCTTGCATCAAATGGGTCTCCAGCTCCTCCACCAATCCAATATATAGTCAACCCTGCACCAGGCAGAGCTGGAGTCTGGGTAACAGTGGTAATCAAAGTTACTGTAGTTGGAACAGTAATTGTTGTTGGAGCTACAGGTACAGGTTTCGGTGCTAAAACATACCCTAAAACTCCTGCTATTACTGCAATTACGATTAGAGATGCTACGAATATAGAAATGGGGATACCCTTAGGTTTTACAGACATACACACACCTTCATCTTTATCAATACATCAACTACCACGATAAGTATCTTTTTAGACTAGTTTTTAAATATTCTTGAACTTGATTATGAGGATAGAAAAGATTATTATAATTCATTTTTTATATTTAAACTAATCATTATCATAACATAACCTCGTAGTTCATTCCTTAAATAATATTTCTTGTACATCTTTACATAAAGTTTAGACAAATTCTGATAATAAACATATTTAAAAGTTTAGTAAGAAGGGGGGTTAGATCTTTAATACAGATGTATCCTCTTAGATAAGCATTCAAATATAGGTGGAGGAAGTTGTATTAAATAATTTTAAGACTTATTAAGAATATTAACTATTTAGAGAAGCTTGTTAAAAGAGTTAAAGTTGTATAGAAAGGCGCAATCCTATGATCAATGTCTATCAAAATCTATAGGTTTGTCTTAATAGCTATGATATTATTATTAGATCATGATCTTAGTTTAGATTTATTTGTTTCAGAATAACAAGTGGTTATAACCTAGCTAGCTAGGTTATTAAAGATTGGTGGTATTAATGAATCCAAGAGAAAGAGTGTTAATCGCATTAAAACATGAAGAACCGGATAGAGTTCCAATAGATCTTGGAGGAACAGATTCTTCGGGTATCCATGTTATTCCATATATTGAGTTAAGGAAATTTCTTAAGCTTCCTCATAAACCCGTAAGAATAATTAATTTTATTCAACAACGTGCAGATGTTCATGATGATATACTTAACCTATTTAATGTAGATGTTATAGATATTACAAGAGTTTCAGAACCTTGTGGTTCAAGATATGCTTTATGGAGGTATATCCTAGGTGATGGAACAGCTTTTGAAGGTATTACCAATAAATGGATTTTATGGAGACGTGAAGATGATATAGGTTATGAAGCTGAGATTCCGTCTTATATACAAGTAGTTAAAAGTAATAACGATTACATAGCCTATATAGGTAACAAAATTTTAGCTAAAATGCCTAGAAATGGGTACTACTTCTGGGGCGTCATCGATAAAGAGAAAAACATTTTGTACAATGCTAGAACTGTTGACGATATAAAGAAGTTCGATTGGGATTCGTATAAAGTTAGCGATCAATTCTTAAATCTTCTACGAGAACGTGCAGAATACCTATATAAAAACACATCTTATGCATTAGCATTTGTTGAAGGTGCTACACTTCATGAATGGGCTCAAGGTGTAAGAGGTTGGGATAAATGGCTTAGTGATTTAAGGATTAGAAAGTCTTTAGCTGAAGCTATACTCGATATAAGGTTAGAGATCGTGAAATACAATGTTGAGAAGTATGTTGATGTTTTTGGTGAATTTGTTCATGTTATTGGTTTTGGTGATGATTTTGGTACTGAAGAAGGTCCTCAAATCGATGTTAAAACTTTTAGAGAATTCTATAAACATAGATATGAAGAATTGTTCAGTATTGTTAAGAAGAGAAGTAGAGCATATATATTCTTCCATAGTTGTGGATCTATATACCCATTAATAAAAGAGTTTATAGATATTGGTGTAGATATCATAAACCCAGTCCAAATATCTGCTAAAGGTATGGATCCTGAGAAACTTAAGAAAGAGTTCGGTGATCAGATAACTTTCTGGGGTGGTGTAGATACACAACACGTACTACCATTCGCTAAACCTAACGAGGTTATTGAACATGTCAAAAAGCTTATAGAGATATTTGCACCGAAAGGAGGATTTATATTAGCACCAGTACATAATATACAACCTCCAACACCACCGGAGAATATAGTTGCAATGTTTAAAACTGCTTATGAGTATGGTAAATACCCAATAAAACGATGAGTTTATATTGCTGTGTATTTGTTTTGGTAGTTGGTGTTGTTTATGTCTCAAGAAGTTTTAGTTAAAATTAAGGAATCTCTAGTTAATCTTGATTTGGATAGAACTATTGATTTTGTTAAAAAAGCTATTGAGTATGGGGTTAAACCTATAGATATTATCAATGTTCTTGCTGATGGTATGAAAATTGTTGGTGATTTGTATGAAAGAGGTGTTTATTTTGTTGCTGATCTTATTATTGCTTCTGAGATTTTTAAAGAGATTATGAATATTCTTGAACCTTTGATTATGAGAGAGAAAGAGGTTTTGAAACCTATTGGTAGAGTTGTTATCGGTACTGTAGAGGGTGATATACATGATATTGGTAAAAACTTAGTTACAACTATGCTTAGAGCAAATGGTTTTGAAGTTATTGATCTAGGTGTTGATGTATCTCCACAAAAATTTGTTGATGCTGTTAAACAGTATAAACCTGATATCGTAGGTATGAGTGCATTACTAACATCTACAATGATTAATATGAAGAAAGTTATAGAAGCTTTAGAAAAAGAAGGTTTAAGAGATAAGGTTAAGGTAATTGTTGGTGGTGCACCATTAACAGAGAAATTCGCTAAAGAGATAGGTGCAGATGCTTATGGAGAAAACGCAGTTATAGCAGTAGAAATATGTAGAAAACTAGTAGAAGAATTGCGTAGGAGTAGATATTAATGAAATTGAGATGCTATTTCCTCTTAGAATAAAGTGTTACAGAATGAATTAAGATTATTAAAATTTAAAATTAATGTAGAGCTTCCTATTCTTTAATAATTATCACTATAAGAGTGCTAGACATAAGGCTATTATCTGAATCTGTATTCTTCAGTAGTAATATAATTTCATTATATAACTTTATAGGCTTATTTCTATTTCTTGTATTATCCTTTGCGCTACTAGCTGTGGATTTACAGCTATAACTTTTACCCCTACTTTCTTAAGTATTTCAATGCCTTTAAGTTCTTCTGATGCTATTTCGAGCTGTTTTGCTCTATATATTTCAACTAGTTTTTGTGGTAGTTTTTTACTTACATCGTATGTAACGATTAGGGGTGCAACTACATAAATTCTGTGTCCAAGTGATGAAAGTTTTGTTGAGATGTTTATTAGTTGTTCTGTGTTTGGTGTTGTTTTGGTGAATATGAGTATGAATGTTCTTTCTCTTGGTAGAATAGGTAGTATTTTTAGCAGGGTTTCATCCCAGTTTACTTGTGTTTCTGATTCTGGGCATATACTTAGATTCGCTAGTGCATCTAATACTCTTGTTAATCCTTGTCTTCCGAAAGCTGGTTCCCCGAAGACTTTTGAACCACATTCGTTTACTGTTACTGCTGTTTGTAGGTATCCTCTAGATGTTGCGTATCTAGCTATAGATGCAATAATTCTTGCACTATGTTCTACAGGTGTTGTTTTTGGCATACCTGTCCACATATCTTTAGAAGAGTTGACTATGTATACAATAGCTTGGTAACTCTCTTTCTCAGCTTCCCAAACAGCTAGTTTCTGTCTAGATGCATATACTCTCCAAACAATTCTCCTAAGCTCATCTCCAGGTCTATAGTCTCTCACATCGTAGAACTCTATACCCTCACCTGGGATTCTAGATTTAACTAAACCTGAACTTCTAGTGTATAGGTATAGTTTCCTCAAGATAGCGACTTCGATAGATGGTGTAACTTTGAAGCTAGAACCTTTCCATATCTCTATAGGCTGTGTTTTGAAGAGCCCTAAGAAATCTCTTAAAACAATTGTTAGAGGACCTACTCTATGTGTACCTACTCTAGCTCCGAAAACAAACTGGAGTTCTGTAGAGCTTTTCGAAGGTATGGAGATTAGACCTGCTCTACACCCTTTCTCAAGCCTTAGTATAGATTCATAACTAAAGCTGTACTCAGCTAGGAAAACTGGGTAGATACTTCTATTAACAAGCTTTATCTTAACTATAACAGGTTCTCTATCTGTTGAACTATCTATAGATACCTCTACACCGATTTTCTCGAGAACTCCTATAGAGAGTTGTAGATGTATAGCCATCGATATCTCTATAGCTAGCATAGTAACAGCTGTTAATAGCGCTTGGGGATCTAGTAACACAGCTATCGTTACTACAGAAGCTGTTACAGCTATATACGCTGCAAACCTCTTAGTAGGGATTATCATACTATGTTGACACCGAGTTTCTCCCCAATTCTCTTCCCAACTTCATCAACAATACTTACCAATCTCTTCGTAGCTCTTCCCCAGAGAACTATCAACGGTAACCGACTTTCACCAAAAGCTTTTCTATACAATCTATAGATCCACTTCAACTCTCTATAAGCTTTCTCTCTATCCCCAAGGAGATCGGATAGAATGTTTAAAGCGTTATCGCTCCACAAACTATAACCACTGTAAAGAGTTAACATAACATCTAGTGTTTGACATATAGCTATGAAATCCTGTTTCGAGAGTTTAACCTTGGTCCTCAGGATACTCTTCCTAAGTTCTGCAAATACTCCAACCTCTTCCTCGATCTGCTCAGCTAATCTCTGATCAGGGTAAACTTTTGTACCGCCTGCTAATACTCTATACATAATCCATGTAGAGATAGCTATTGTTAATACACTAGCTAAACCTATCGTTATATTGGTGAATACGTTGCTTAGCCATTGTATTAAAGGTGGAAGCCATGTTGATGGGTGTAGGAGTAGAGCTATAATCGATAACACTATGTATATAAGTGTTAACGGGTCTTGTAGAAGTTTCCCTAGAATAGGGTAGGGGTTCGAGAACACGTTTCTTATTGAGAGTGTTGTGTAGTGCATAGCGTCGAATACTACTACACATCTAGGATTTTCTTCGCATAGATATGCTAGAAGATCTTCTGCTAGTGATAGATACTCACTTCTATTAGATAGTAAAACCTGGTTCAAGAGTATAGAGCCGTCACCTATAACGAAAAGCTCAGCTCTATCTATAGATTCTTTAGCTGCTACAACGAATAACTGAGAACATCTAGATATCTCTCCTTCTAAATCTATAACACATAGAACTTCATCTCTACTCGATGTATATGTATAACCTGTAGCTGTTCCACCGTGGATAGCTGAAGCTTTATCAAGTACAACTCTATGGGTATCTCTAACAGTTATCTCTGCTAATGGGTATGGAGAGGATATGTTCTGCAGAAACCTGCTTACGATAGCTGTGGTTATCTTCGTAGAGATTCTGTATATCCTAGAACCCTCGATTCTTATACTAGAGTTTAAGGTTTGTAGAAGAGGGTTTGAGTAAGTAGATTCATCTGCTATAAGAAACCTTAATTTAGAACACTTATTCCTGAGGATGCTGAAGATCGTTTTCGATTCTTCAACTGTATATGGAATCTCTGGCGATACCGTGATGTATAGACATATCTCTCCACCGATATTCTCTAGATCCCTCAATCTGTAGACAATAAACGTTGTGTAGTTTCTACTCGCTAATTCTACAAATTTCGATGTACCTAGAGATAAAGGGTTTATAGGTGAAGCACCTATAGGTACACCAGGAACTGTAGGTCCTTTCTCTACGAGAGCTAGAAGCCCTATAGCTATTAATAGCAGTATCGTTGTTGTAGATATAAACCCTTTCTGCTTAACTCTCAGATCTTTTCTCAGAGGCATAGACATAGGCTGCTAACCTCATTACGTATAGAGATGCGGAGAGAAGTGCAAACCCTATTAAGGCTGAGAGAAGCGATGTTCCTACAAAACCTCTCTCCATATAGCCGACAGAAGCTAGGAGTAGGTATACAGAGAACGCTAGTATAGCTATGGAGATTGCTGGGAGTAGATATAGGAGAGATCTCCTCAAAATCTCTAACCTACTCATGGAGCTACACCTAGCAGTTTAAAGAATGTTGAAATAAATGTTATAACTGTTGTCCCGAAATCTATGTAGTTCTTCTGAACTACTTCACCTAGCTTCTGAATATCTGGAGCTAAAACAGCTCCCCATCCATGGTAAGGGAGAGCAAGTTTGACAGCTGCTACGTAGACGAGGATTAGTAGAGCTGTAGATGTTACTGCAAATCTTTTAACACCTAGATGAATATCTGAGAATATATCTAGAGATCTACAGAGTATTACTAGAGAGACATAGGTTATAGCTGAGACTATGCTCTTCATCAAATCGCTTAACTCTTTCAGCAAATCTATTAAAAGTATATCGAAAACAATTGTGTATACAGGGGTATAGAGAATAGCTGCAAAAGCTAGGTATAGAAGCCATCTAAATGCAGGGATAAATATTAGATCTATATCCTTCTCTTTAGAAAGCTCTTGTAGAGCTACTCTAGGTGAAGGCATTACAAATACAGCTACTATTTCAGCAACTTTTCTAACAATATTGTAAGCGTAGATAACCCCTGCTAAAGATACCACTATCTTTGTTATAGGGGATGCCGTAACTGTGTAGAGCTGGGGATTAGATCTAGGTATATCTGTAAACCTGTTAACTATAGAGATTATCATGAAGATAACTAAAACCGCTACCACGGTGCTAGATACTATCGGTATTAAAGGTATTGGAAGAGATTTCGCTATATCTCTAAACCTTGTTCTAATACTTACATGTTCTAAACCTCTATAGCTATTAGTTACTGTATCTATTGCAAGGTATAATAAGAAGAAGATTATCTGTGTTAGAGGTAGGCAAGGTTTATAACATGTAAATGCCGATATGATTACAGCTATAGCGAATGCATAGATGTTACCTATAGCTATAGCTACTAAAGCTAGTATCGATATCGTTAACAAGATTACGTAGCTCACGTTGGTAAGGAAAAGGTATGGAGAAACTAGACCTCTACTTAGGAGACTAGGGAATGTGTTGAAGAAAAGCATTATCTCTTTATAGAAAGCCGCTAAGATTATCAACCTACTGAACACTAGCAGTACCAACCTATGTATACGATTTGACATAGTTCACCAACTTCTTAAAACTACCTAGAATTCTTTGACCAGAACTAGACTTAAACCCATATCTATACTCTTCGTAGGCATAGGTAATATCTTTGAAAATCTCCGCAACTCTAGAATCTAGAACATTAGAGACTTTCTCTAGAAATTCTCTATGTGTTTCCCAATCGTATCTACGTAAACCAGTAATAGTTGATACAATGTATACAGATCTCCAGTAAGCTTCGAGAAAAACATCGTTAATCCATTGAATAGTTCTCCCAGTAGCTAAACCTATTCTCAATTTGTTTAAAGCTGATACCAGGTATTTCCTGCCAACAATTAGAGCTATAGCTATGGAGAAAGCTATGTATATAGATACCGAGACTTCTCTAGGTATATTAGGTAGAGAAAACCTTAGCCTCGGTAGTGTAGGTAGCTGGAGAAGAGGTGTAAATAGCTGTGGAAGTGTTGGGGAAGGTTTTCCTGTAGAAGCTAAAGAGCTTGGAGTAAACTTCTCCGGAATACTTATACCTTTCCTCATCACCTCAAGATCTTTTAAAACTGAGAACATTCTCAAAATTATTTCTGATGTATAGGGGTTCTGGATAGTATTCGATAGAATTTCTAGTGCTTTAAGTGCTAGAAGTTCATCGATAGGGTCTAGAACGCCGGAGGTTTTTAGGGTATCTAGGTAGTTGAGGAAAGCTTCTACATCTTCAGATGTAATCATGTTTTTGTTGTAGAGGTTTAAGAGTTGGTTACGAACATCATCGTTGCTTATCCTAGATAATGCTTCTTTGAGACTAAGGTTGTTTAAGTTCTTTAGTTTCTCAAATTCTTCTCTACTCAGTAGATTTCTATTATATAGCTCTGAAACAGCTTTCTCTATATCAGATATGTTTATAGGTATCGGTAACTGTGTAGAGCTACTTTCTGTAACCTGTGGGAAACCAGGTGTATGTCTATCCTCTTCCCCAGATACCACCGCTATTACAAAGTTTAGTAAAAGAATGGATATAGCTATCGCTGGGTATAGAGATCCTAGCTTCAAGGTTTTGGCACCGGTACCTTTATTAGAACATCATCTACAACTCTCTCAGCTGTTACTCCCTGTATCTCGAACTCTGGTTTCAAGATAATTCTATGAACTAGAACAGGTTTTGCGACTGCTTTAACATCGTCAGGTATTACGTAGTTTCTACTGTTTATATATGCCCAAGCTTTAGCCATTTTAATTAAAGCTATTGCGGCTCTAGGTGATGCACCTAGTTTAACAGCTGTATGTCTCCTAGTCTCCTCAACTATAGAAGCTATATAGCTATATATAGAGTCTTCAACCTTGATATTCTTGACAACAGCGATATCTTCTAAAACCTCTTCCCTTGTAACAACAGGTTTCAAACTCTCTATAGCTTCCTCAATCTCGTCAGCGCGTTTCATAATCTTAATCAATCCTTGTGTAGATGTATAACCTGTGACAATCTTTATCAGAAATCTGTCTAGCTGAGCTTCAGGTAGAGGGAAAACACCCTCCATCTCTACAGGGTTCTGAGTAGCTATAACCATGAAAGGTTCTTCAAGTTTAAAAACCTCGCCTTCAATAGTAACCTGTTTCTCCTGCATAGCTTCTAGCAAAGCACTTTGAGTTCTAGGAGAAGCTCTGTTAATCTCATCAACAAGAAGTATATTGGTGAATATAGGTCCTTTCCTCAGAACGAATTCCCCGGTCTTCTGATCGTAGACATAGAAACCTATGATATCTGAAGGAAGTAGGTCCGGGGTCATCTGGATACGTTTAAAAGATAGACCGAGAAGTTTAGCTAAAGCTTTACATGTGTAAGTTTTAGCAACACCTGGAACTCCCTCCATAAGGATATGACCTCTCGAAAGAAGAGCTGATGTGATAAGCTTAAGCTCAACTTCTTTCTCTATAAGGATTTCTCTATCGATAAGCTCTCTCTTAATAATATTGAATATATTCATAGAGATCCTCATCAAAAACATTACCACAGTATTACAATATAGAATATCCTCGGGTTCAGTATATATACGTTGCGTATATAATACTACATCACTGTGATGCGATGTTCTTCGTAATAATCTTTACTATCTTTGGTATAGCGATAGGTGTTGATACAGTGATTAAAGGTATAGCTATGTATAGAGTCCACCCATATTCATGAATTAACTTCTCTAAACCTATAGATACTGATACTAGGAATAGAGTTGCAATAACGTTAACAATTCTCTCTATAAAACTAAATCTCTCTACATATCTAAGAGTTTTGATATGTATTGGAATAGCTATTATTAAACCTATAACTGTTCCCAGGATACGGTAGGTAATAACCTCTATAGCTATAAACAGGTTTACGATGTTTAATAGTAATGCTGTTATCGATATACTTACCAATGTATACCTATAGCTTCTCTCAATAAATCTTATCAATGTATATGCTACTATAAACCCTATCAAGTATCCTCCAACAACATCTGATATCCAGTGGACACGAAGTGCTATCCTAGATATCCCCACAGCTAGCGTTATAGACGATGCTAAAAACAATAAATACCTATTCCTTAAAATGAAAGCTATTGTATACCAGAAAGTCGATGTTGTTTGGGTATGACCGCTAGGAAATGAATACCCTCCAGCTTCTGTTCTCCAAAATTCTTTAGGAGGTCTAGGGATAGCGAATATATTCTTTAACAAGATACTTATATTGGCAGAAAATATTAGGATAAGCATAGTTGAGAAACCTAGAGATGGATTAAAGCTGTAAAGAATAATCGATATAGCGATATATATATACTCTTCCCCGAGAACTGTAATAAATTTCCATAGAGTAGTTGAATCCGTTATCAACGCTATTATCAACAACACTAACATACCGATTCCTAGATATAGGAAAAATCTATCCATATCCATACATCGCAACCTGTACATCGACTTAATACCTTAATCCCTGAACAAATATAAAGTTTATCCAACATCCTCCGGATTTTCTATGGCTATGGTCTGCTAAATAATCTGATTAACATCAAAACTTATTTTTATAAAAATCCTAGATTTCAGATAACAGCTGTAGCTTTTGAAAGGTGATAGTGTATGACATTAAGATATACAGCTGTAATTGCTATAGGGGTTTTGATAACTATAGCAGGGTGGGTATACCTGTTAAACGGTATCGAGGTTAAAACTTGTTCTACGTATTTCTATTCACCAACAGAATTTGTTGGTAGAATTAGACCTGAGTTTAACGAAACTAAATACTATAGAGTTGTAGCTGTTAACCTTTCAAACATCATGTTGAGAAGTAATACCCTGTTCACTCATAGATTTAACTTAACCGATACCGTTGGCTATATCTATGTAGAGATCCTAGGTAAACCTGTGAACACTAGCTATAGAGGGTTTATAGCTATAAACGATATTAAGAATAACAGGACCGTTGTTAAAACAGATCTAAATCCATTTAAATCAGCTAGCAGAGATAATATAACTACAACGCTATTCTTCATGAACAGCTTGACACCAGGGTTATACGAACTCCAGCTAAGTCTAGATACAGATACTGTTATAAATAAACTCGTTATTCATGGCCCTAGCTCTCAAACGATAGAAGTTCAAGGGTTAGAGATAAAATTGGAACCACCAACAGAAGCTTCATATAAACAAGTTGAGATTAAGTATGTATGTGGTGTAAGTTTTTCACAAGCTTTAATAGCTTCAGCACTTTTCGGTGCTGGACTTGTTATAACAGTTGTTGGAGCATACATGGAGAGTATAACATCAACATTTAAAGCTAGGACTACTATATCCATAAGCAAAATTAAACCTGTAAAGAAAAAGAAGAAATAGAGACTAGGAATAACAGCCCCAAACTCTGCAACACAATAACTATGCAGCTATTCCATAATTGCTCAAAGCAAGGTCGTGGAGTAGCTCTAAGACCTACTGGCAATGATATCAACTTGAAAAAGAGGTAGCTATAGGTATTGACGATATAAACTAATGGTTGTTCGGGTTTGTGTTCTATTTTTATAATGTGTATCTCCAGATTCCTCTTCCTCTAAAGTTGTATACTATCGTTTTGTATGCTGTTACGTATTCTATCGAGTATCCTATCCCTTCTCTACCAATACCAGAGTTCTTTCTTCCTCCATAGGGATAGTACCCTACTCCGTGTCTAGGCATATCGTTTATATAGACTGCACCTACTTCTAGATACCTTAGGAGTTTCCTAATTTTGTTTACGTTTTCGCCGAAGATAGCAGCATCTAGACCGTATCTTCTGCCGTTTGCAAGTTGAATAGCTTCGTCGAGATCTATAAAACTTGTTATGATTGCTACTGGTGCGAAGACTTCTTTTCTGTAGAGGGTACTCTTCTTTAGAGCTTCTTTATCTTTGAATTCTATAAGTGTTGGTTCGATATATGTAGGTCCAAGTCTTTTTCCTCCGAATAGTACTACTCCACCTAGTTTCACAGCTTCCTCTACAGCGTTCATCATTTCATCTACAGCTTTAACATCTATTAGCGGACCCATGGTTGTTGATTGTTCTCTTGGGTCTCCTACTCTTACTTTAGACAATTCTTTAACGAGGAGATTCTTGAAATCTTCGTATACCGGTTCCTCTACAAGGATGAGTTTTATAGCATCGCATCTCTGTCCAGCGTAGCTATATATACCTGCCGCAACTCTTTCTGCTGCTAGACCTAGATCTGCATCTGATAGAACTATAGCTGGGTCGCCACCTCCTAACTCCATTACGAACTGTTTTATACCAGCTTTCTCTATAACTCTTCTACCTGTTTCACTACTACCTGTAAAACTTATCACCCCCACCCTCTCGTCAGCTACAAGTCTATCGCTTTCACTACCAGGTATAGTTAGAACTGCGAAAGCATTTTGTGGAAAACCGCTTACCTCTAGAATTTTGGCAAAGAGTATAACTGGTAGTGGGTCTGCTGAAGGAGGTTTAATAACGATAGCGTTACCAGCTACAAAACTGTAAACAACTTTCGATACTGTATCAAATAAAGGATAGTTGAAAGGTACAATAGCTAGGACAACACCTACAGGTTCTCTTCTAACAATAGCTTCAGTTTCAATAGTTGTTTGATCCCAATCACCAGGCATATATTCTCCAAATATCTTTCTAGCATCTAGATGAGCAGCTCTTAACCTATCAATACTAGCTATAACCTCTCCTGCTGCTTGAGAACGTGTTTTACCAGCGTTGAGAACGAGTATCTCGATGAAATCTTCCTTCAATTCCTCAATTTTTTGAGCAACTTTCTCTAATACCTCAAGACGTTTCCACCCAGGAATATCTCTTACAGTCCATCGACCATACCTATAAACCTTATCTAAAGCTTTATCAACGTAATCCCAAGAAAGCTTAGATACTTTTGCTATAGTTGATAAATCTATAGGTGTTTTCACCTCAAGGTACTCACCACTATCAACCCAATCCCCAGCTAAGTATGTTCTATAGTATACAGTATCCTCTTTCTCAAAAACTATATCTTTGAATAATTCAGACCTAGGCTTAGCGATAACCATATACACCCCTGTAGACCTGTATCTGTAGGATAAAGTTAAGCTTTTTCATAGAGACAACAAAGAATATCGCATTATAGATTTACCTAAAAGCACGTTTTATAAACGTTAATACCGTTAATATCACGGTTACTTATATAGATATAATGGTTACCGATGTAGAGATGGGGATAGAAAATACCTAATTGATTCTTATCGTGTAGAATTAGGTATTCTATACAAGTGTTGGATTTGGTGTAGGTGTTGTACTTAGTTTTTCCATTGTATCTCCGAGAGCTACGTATAGAAGTATAAAACTTATAGCGTTGAGTATAGGTATGAAGATCCCTATTATGAACAGTATACCAGCTACTAAGTACAGTATGTTCTTGTATACTTCGTTTAGATTAAACGAGAGTATTATCAACCCTATACTCCCTAAAAGAAACAGTATTAGAGTTACGATAGCTAGCGGAATAGCTATGATAAGACCTACAATAGTTACAGCAAGTATTATAGATATCAAGGCCAATACTAATCCCCACCTATAGAGTCCAACTAGTTGAGAAGCTGTTCTAAATCTTTTATCAGCTTGAGCAAGTTTTTGTGTACCAGAGATAAACTTCCAGAAGAAACCTATAAACATAATTATAACTCCTAGTAAAACCAGGATCAGCATAAGCAACACCTCGAAACCTGTTACTAAAATACCGCCAACACCGCGTGCACCTCTAGTAATAACTCTAAGAATAGTGAATGGCCCTCCTGCAACTGCTATACCAACTAGAAACCACCCAACGATAAGCAGAAGAGCTCCACTCCTCATATCTTCTAAAGCTTCTTTAAGCAATGAATTGCCAGTAGTTATCGAGACCATAGCGATTACCCCTACCTAACTATGTAATGTGGATATAAAAATCTAGTTGCCTGCTTCAAATACTTCGAAAAATTAATGGATATAACTATCGATAACAGGTCCTTGATCTAGGTATAGACTTTGAATGGGTATGAAACCTTATTAGATATACTTCTATACATCTCTATACTACGATTTACTATACTGGGTAACTCAGGAGAATACCGTAAACACGTTTTTCGTATTCATAGTTCTCGACGAAGTGTGATGATTAAGGGAAGAGCTGATACATGATGAGCTCACCCTTTGCTGAAGTAATAACTACTTGTTTTAATGTAGATATTAATTTTAACAACTTTAACTATGTAGAGAAGGTTTTTCACTAAGTTTAATTCTGCAACCTATACCATTTCTTAGATCTAGAGCTGATTTAAGCTCTATAGCGATGCTGAGGTAAGGATGAGGTATATGATGATGCTAATCATCGTAGCTATCTTGGTGATGCTATGTATCATCATCGTTGTTATACGTAGTTTTCCGTGGGTAGTAGGTAGAGCTCCTAGAGTATTTGATTTAAGGTTTTCTCGTTCCGATATCCCTATACTGATAGTATCTGATCTACATATAGGTAACGATGATAGTCTATGGTTTCAAATATTCAGATTCGTGATAAGAGGTTCGTTTGGATCTTTAGTGATAGCAGGTGATTTAATAGATAAGAGGGTTCTGTTCAACGAGAAGATTATGTATATACTCGAGAAGCTTGCTATAGGTAATATCAAGAAGGTTATCTATGTACCTTCTTCTTCTAGCCATGATTTCAAACCATTACCTCGAAACTATGTAGAGCTCCATAGAGATAGTTTTTCATGTTACATAGTACCTTATGTACTTAGGATATCTGTAGATGGGTGTCTAGGGAGTGTATATGTGACTCACGGTGATTATGTATCGAGAAATGGTATCGTAGCTCATATCTTGGATGTATTTATGCAGAAGATCTTTAGAAAACCTTTTGTAGGTACTGTGCTTAGGAAGATACTTAGGTTAGGGGATATGGATTGGGTTGTTCATGGTCATAGCCATGTAGCTTACTACTCGAAGGAATACAGAGTTGCTGGAACAGGGTGCTGGGTAAGGAGACCTTACGAATCTATGCAGAGAGCGTTCGCAGTTACTCTATGTAGAGACAACGTTATCTATGTAGAGTTCTTCATCTTGTAATAACTCTACTAGTTTAGGTTATACTAAAGTTTTTCATATGTTTGTTTAAACAGTATTGCATCATCTTCTAGATTTGGTGATTCGCTTATAACTACTCCTTTAACGTTGTACTCCTTCAATACTTTTGCAAGATCTTTGTAGTTGAAATCTGATTCAAGGATATTCAAATGCTTTACCTCCCCTTTCTCGCTGTACTCTATACCGCTTATATGTATATGCATATTGTTTAAAGCTTCTCTCCCCAACCTACTCTCTATAATATTCAGGACTTCTCTAAACTCTTCATATGTATTATATCTACCGTTAGTTCTTGCATGAAGATGTGCGAAATCTATGCAAGGTAGAACGCCATCCCCTATATCCTCAGCCAGCTTTATAACTTCTTCTAGAGATCCGAACTCGCTTACCCCACCCATAAGCTCAGGTCTTACCCATATATCTACATCTTCATCTCTAAGCTTAGACACTATAAACTTGATTGCATCTCTAATCCTTCTATAAGCTTCTTCACTTGTTGAAGAACCGTAGTAACCGCTATGAAATACAACACTCCATGCACCTGCTTTAAAACCAACTCTAGCACTCTCTAGAATCCTATTGATACTTGCTTCAACTTTCGATGTTTCGCTAGAGTTGAGATTTATATAGTAAGGAGCGTGAACAGTTAGTAGAACACCTAGGCTATTAGCAAGTTCTCTCACTTCAGAAGCCATCTCATCGCTCATCCTGATACCTCTAACAAACTCTATCTCCATAGCGTCTAGACCTAGTTCAACAACTCTCTTAATACCGTTAGGCGTAGATTTTCTAGGAGTTGAATTAGGTATACCAGCAGTACCGAAGTAGAGTTTCGAAACCTGCCGCATACAAACACCTAACAATAAACCTAACCTTAGGGAACTCAAAAACCTTCACCTGAAACACACATTATATATTCTTTCAAAGTCAAGACCTTGAATTAGCTAAAGTATGTCTAGGTTTCTGAATAGTCTGAATAGATAGCGTTAGGGTAAACAAAAACCGTTTTGATAGTAATACTTCAGATTCTTCAGAGCTATCAAGTTAGTAGCGATTCTATGGAGATTATGTTCTTCGGTATAGATGCTCTAACACCTTTAGCTGGGTCTACAGCTTGGTTAATCCTCAGATCTACAACTAAACTTGCCAACATGTACGCTTCTTCAAAACTAAGTAGATACTCCTTCATCAACCCTTGAACAGCTACTTCTGTAGCTCTACGAGTAGCTTCATCTAGATCTTCCCCATAGCCTATTACATGAATATATGTTTGAGTCTCTACTAATGGTAGTAGCGGTTTTCTACCTTTTACAACATCAATCTTAGTAACGACTTTCCCCGATACTTCTGCAGCTGCAACACATATCTCTCCATCTGCTTGAAGTACATGGAGATCTCCTAGAGCTAGTAAAGCACCTTTAACAAAAACTGGGAGGTACACCCTCGATCCTCTGGTTATCTCTACCACATCCATATTACCTCCATGGGGTCCCGATGTACCTGTAGGTATAGAGCCGCTAGGTGGTGCAACACCTATAACACCTATCATAGGTTTAGGTAAAAGCTTGATATTGTCGAAGTATAGCATACCTTTAACTATGGGTAAGATCTTTACCTTAGGCTTGATATCCCTGTACCCTAGAACCCCTGCACCAGGGATGGTAACTATAACAGCTCTATCCTCAACCTCTATATCCAGAATATCGATTACAAGAGTATCACCAGGTTCAACACCTTCAATATAGATAGGACCTGTTGCAGGATTTACACGAGACCAATCAATGCTAGTTAAAGGAGTAGACTCATCTCTAACCTGACCACCTAGAGCATCTACAGTCTCGAAAATCACTATCTCTCCAGGATAAACCTTTTCAACAGGTTTATTATCAGGACTAAAACTGTAGATAAGGTATGTCCTAGGTACAACCTTAACCATACGCTATCACCACTAGATAAAGCTATAGCCATAGGTATAAATATACAGATAAACTTACCTTACCTAGTATATATCCATAAAGACCCAGTAAATACGTAAGTCTACAACCTCAATATGGAAGTTAACCTAAACAAAGTCTTTCAACAGTAATCAGATGTGACATAGATAAGAGCGGTAATAAGTCTTCTTAACGCATATGATCTACGTTGAGAAGTTGACATTATGTAGTGCAGGTTTCATAATTCAACTAATTTCCGGAGTTCTTCCTTAACCTTTTATCTATCTATCATGATTCTAACGATTCTGGTTAACTAGGTAAAGCTGTAGATAAATTCCTCAACATGATTTTGTTCATCTCTTTAATAATATTTTATCAGAACATCGCTTTTCTTCGCTGAATCTGTTTATATATCTTTAGCATCTAATCATAGTTATGTGTTTAACAGTATAAAAAGAGAATTTAATTAAAATACTTCAACTAAAAAATATGTTGTACTAATTAATGTTGTTTATCTCTTTGGTTTTAGGTATATCTTTCCGCCAATAATGGCGTTGTTCGGTATCAATACTGTTATGCCATCAGCTTTTCTAACTATTGTGAATAATGTTGATACATCTTCGATAGTACCATCTTCACCAGCGATTATTACTGCATCCCCTACTCTAAATGGTCTTGCTATTAATAGGAATAGCCCTGCAATAGCTTGTCCAAGTACTTGTTGTGATGCGAAGCCTACAACCATTCCTAGGAATCCTCCGAGAGCAACACCAGCTGCTCCACCTGCAACACCTCCAGCTATAGCAGCTGCTAAAGCACCTATACCTATAATCCTGATAACATTTCTTATAGCTGCTGCTGTTGGATGACCGTATTTAGGTCTTGTAGTCCAGTAGAAAAACCATGCGAATTGGCTAATAATTAGGTAACCGAAAGCAAATGCTAACAGTATCTGTATATAGACTTCGTACGCTGTTATATCAGCATATATCTTTATTAGAATCTCTGTTATAAGGTATTTAACTAAAGCTGATACAACAACGTAGAGTACTATATATAGAATAGCTTTACCTAGCGAAGCTGATGCTCTTTTCGCAGCTTCTGCTGCGCTAATCTCTTGTTTAGCTTCTGCCATACATAGACTCCGGAGAATTTTATAAACTAGGAAATCTTTATAAATTTTTCGCTACATAAAGACTGAAAGAAATTCTATACCTAGTAAAATATATCCATAACTATGCTGAACGATCTATAGATATCTAGTACTTCTCTCCAACCCACAACCTTAATCCCACGATCTTTAGTAGATACACATTGAGAACCTTTCTCAACATCGTGTATAGCTATCCATATATCCATACATTCTTTTCCATGTGTTTTCTCAACGATCTTCAGTGCATCTCTACATGAGCATATCCTAAATGTCTTGACCTTGTTGTTGGTAATCCATTTAATCTCTATCTCTTTCCTACTCTTCTCTATATTGACAGTATAGTTGTTGGCTATACCGATCTCTTTTAGAATTCTTAAAAGCTCTAACTGTTGATTAACTTTAGCTTGTTTTAGAGGGTTATAGTCTTGGGTTCTCCAAAGCTTTTCCGCAAACAAATATACGTTATCGATATTGGTTACCGCTATACCGCTTAACATAGCTTCTTCGAGAAGACCCTCCACATCTACATCGCGATCTCCGCTAACTTCTTGAACAATGTTTTTAATTATAGATGTTTCGAGGTACTTACTGAACCTAGCTATATACCTAGGTTTTGTATGTATAAAACCTATCCCTTCACCACCCCATTTATCCCAAAACCATTCAACAGGTACTGTTACTCCATATACGTTCTCTCTATAGAATTCGTTGAGTTGGATTCCGAGAGCTATATCTAGACCGTGTACAGCTCCTACGAATCTATTTAACAAGCTATCGTATACAAGGCATAGATTTCTCCTAGGCATACCTTGGAAACCTTTCAACTCTTTCAAGTAGCCTAGAAGAAGATTGGGGAAGACGATATACCTAGCTTTCCTAAACATTGTTTCTAAGAACCAGTACTCAGATCCTAGCAATATACAGAGGTACTGTTTATATCCATCAACTCTGTACACTATACCTAATCACCTCCTACAACCTCTAGAATACTACGTTAGCAACACTTATAAATTGAAACCAGGAGAAAACATTGGGATACGGTGCTAGTTTATGGATAGTTATAGCAATATCGTTTCACTACTTGGGCAAGTAGTTTTATGGGCTTTAATAGATTCTGTAGATCCATGTATATTCGCTTTATTCCTATCGATACTAGCATCATCTATAATGATCAGCGTTAGAAACGCTATTAAAACAGGTATAACTTACATCCTCTCTATCTACATAGGCTACGTTATCTTTGGTCTCCTCTTAAGAGTTACAGCTATTAGACTACCTATAGAAGTTCTCGTAGGGATAATCCTTATCTATGGCTCTGCTATGTTATTCTCATCTCTTAGGAGAAGAGGGGTCTCTACATCTAGTGAGATTATTTGTCGAGAAGATGATATTCCTTGTAGAATCGCTAACCTGCTGAATTTTAGGAAGTTCGTAAAAGGTTTAGCACCAGTAGCATTCCTAGGTTTTATATCAGCGTTTACCTTACTACCTTGTTCAGCAGGTCTCTACATACTATACAACATTGTTACCACGGTTTATAGTTACAGTATCTGGGTTCCTCTAACTCTTTTCTATGTAGCTATATTCGTATTACCTTTGATAGCATTTATGTTTACAGTTGTAGGGTTGACAAGTCTCGGAGATGTATATAGATATCTAGTTAAACATGAGGGAATCGTTAAGGTGGTGGGCTCCTTGATTATGATAAGCTCGGGGATATACATGATTATACTCTACAGAGTACGGATATAGTTTTTCGCTACGTAAAGAAAGGTTTTCTAGCGTATACAGCTTCTTTGAATAGTTTAGCTAAGGTTTCTTCATCTCTATTCTTAACAACTTCAGCAATACATATAACAGGTTTCTCAACATATAAACATGTTTTGAAACATCCATCGGATGTCAATCTCATACGTGTACAAGCACTACATAGATACCTATTCCCGTAGCCTATAACAACCTCTACCCTAGACCCATTAGCAAGTATGTATACAGGTCTATTCTGGAACTCCCTAACATACCTACTAACGCTTTTCTCTTCAATAAACTTCAGAACTTCTGTAACAGAAACAAACTCTTTTCGGTAAACATCTTGAGGTGTTCCAAGAGGTACAAGCTCTATAACATTTAGATCTAGATTCCTTGAAATAGCGTATTCGAGAATCTTGGGGAACTCCTCTAGATTAGACTTCATCAAGACAAAGTCTATCT
>Ga0326760_1000229_pt1 | contig 32342 bp, 32 predicted proteins | sample GCREP_S_FD_207668 | JGI IMG/M metagenome (GOLD analysis project Ga0326760, IMG submission 207668) | Hot spring sediment microbial communities from Geyser Creek Basin, Yellowstone National Park, WY, United States - GCR.EP_S | ecosystem: Environmental > Aquatic > Thermal springs > Near-boiling... | reverse complement strand
CTTAAAAAGCTGATCCCCTAATTCAACTAGCTGTGCTGAGGTAACGTTTATTATATCCAAGAGCCCGGATCGAGAGATGAGAAGGGAGGAATCTCTGATACTCTTGATGCTCTTGATATTTGCTCAAGTGGCCTCAGCTGAGGATCTGATAGTATGGGCATCCAAGGGATCCGTTAGAGCTGGGGAGGAGATAGAGCTTAACATAATCTGGAGGGACGTCGGTTGCAAGGAGTATCATCTGGTCATCTACAGGACTTACCCGAGCGGGGAGGTAGCTAGATATCCGGCGGAGGGATACGGGGATCCCCTGAAAGCCCCCGGACCGCTGGGTATCAAGAGGGTCTTCAGAGCTGAGGGAGTGGGTACTCACGCTTTCAGGATCGAGTTATATTGTGGGACCACTTTAATAGCTAAGAGTAAAGATGTTAAAGTAAATGTAACTAGAGGGGTCTCCCAAATACAATTGAACGCCTCCCCGAGGGAAGTGAGAGTAGGGGAGGAGGTCACGATATTCGGCTCTATGAAACCTGAGAGAGCTAATCTGAGCCTCGAAGTAGTGAGTCCTGATGGAGCTAGGAGGAACTTGACTCTTATCGTCGAGAATGGGAACTTCTCTAAATCGCTCCTCCTTAACGTGAGCGGGACTTGGAGGTTCAGAGCTCTCTGGAGCGGGAATAAGGATTTCTCCGGATCCTCTAGCGATTGGATAGATGTGGAAGTCGCGAAAGGTCCGTTGAAAGTGAGCGTGAGGACGGATCCACCGGGATTGACTGTCTACGTTGATGGGAAGACCTATCCTGGGGGAGGGGATTTCGAGTGGGAGGAGGGGAGTATTCACAGCCTATCCGCTGATGCTCAGAGGACTGAGGATGGGAGGAGATACGTCTTCAAGGGATGGAGGGGCTTGAGCAACTCGACTTCCATCTCAGTTAGAGCGGAGCCTGGCTCTTATGTGGCTGAGTACAGAGTCCAGTACTATTTAAATGTCGCATCAGAGTTCGGGGAGGCGGAGGGCTCGGGATGGTACGATGTTGGGAGCTACGCGAGGGCTAAGCTCAAGACGGGCAGGGTAGAGGAGTTCCCATGGGTCTACGTATTCAAGGGATGGGGAGGGGATGCTGATGGGACCGAGCTCCTATCCAATCCAATACTGATGGATAGGCCGAAGGTGGCTTTAGCGAAGTGGGAGAGGACTCTGAATCCCCTCTACATAGTCACGATAGCGAGCGTCTCCTTAGCGGTAATATTCGGGCTCACTACGCTCTACCTCTCGCTCAAATACAGGGCCAGGAGGGAAAAGAAGCCATCTGATGAGAGGGTTAGGAGGATAAGGGAGAAGATATCGAAGCTGGAGGAGATGAGGAGGAGGGGGGAGATCCCGGAAGGTGTGTATATGAGGCTCAAGAGGGAGTACATGATGGAGCTGAGGAGGATCAAGGAGAGGGGAAGGGAGGGTAGGGGCTAGCCTATGTCTTGACTATCCCAAATCCACTTTTGGGGCCGACTTACGAGGGCAGACCCCCCATGGAGAGCTCCTTATAAGCTGTCTGAGTAAGATCCGATTATGAGGTACCTCCTCTTGGCCCTCCTCTTCCTCTCAATATTGGGGCTCGCTTACTATTACAATAAAGCTGAAGAGCTCCGAGCAAAGATATCTGAGTATGAGAAGAGCTTGAAGGAGCTCAAAAGGGATATTAGTGAGAAAGAGATCCTCCTCTCAGATGCTACGGAGAATCTAGCTGCCCTGAGGGAGGAGTTGAGTGAGGCTGAGGAGGAGATAGCGAGGTTGCGAGAAGAACTGAAAGCGAAGCAGGATGAACTATCATCATGCCTCTCTAAGGAAGCTCAACCAGTTGAGATTAAGGTAGAGAACGAATCTATATGCGAGAGGGAGTTAGCGAGCTGCAGGAATGAGCTCTCATCCCTCAGGAGGGCTAGAGTTTACGTAGTTCATTGGTGGTACGATAGTTCCGGTTGCGTGCCCTGCGGCACAGCTAACGTTAAGTTCCATATAGTCCTCTTCAACGCCGGCTATGAGACCGCTGAAAACGTCAGGGTCATACTAACTCTTTACGGTGAGAGCGGCCCGATCAACATCATTAGGATAGATGCCGGCTCATTGAGCGGTAGAACAGCGAAAGTGCTGGAGCAGAGCGTCGCGATCTCAGCTAACTTCAGGAGGGCTGAAGTGAGTTGCGAGTGGTGATCCGGATTCGATGTACTCCTGAATAGATATTGAGCAGCTCATCCAGTATTTGATCTAACTGAGATCTCCGGACTGCTGAGGGGTAACGCTCAAGCACTGAGAGAACGCTCTTATCCTCCTGAGGCTCATCTGAAAGATAGAATTAAAATTGAGGAGATCTTGAGTCAGCTCTCGAGAATAGATGCTGGAACTACTTTGTACACTGTGTACTCCCTATATCCAGTCATCACCTTGTAGTAGCCCGAGAGCTCGACATCGAGGGCTTCGTCTCCAGTATCTAAGAGGAGGGGCCTCCCCCTTAGGGATTCTAGCTTCCCCCTCGTAGCCACTATTATGATATTGTTCCTCCCCACTCTCCTCAGGACTTCTGGGCTTATCTGCTGATTCCCCCTCCCGAACACATATCCCTGGCCTCCTATGGGAGTGACTACTACTTTAACCTTCCTCCCCGAGATTAGCTCGATTATCTGCCTCTCATTGAGGTCCTTCCCAATTAACTCACCGTTCAAGATCGCATCAACGCCGAGAGGACTGAAATCTAAGTTGAGCGCTCTCATCACTTCCTTAGTCGTGCTCCCTGGCCCTATGAGATATATGACATCTCTCTCCATTACCTCGAGGAGCTCAGCCGCTATGGCCTCCCTATCGTAACTCTCGGAATGGGATGACGGCACCTTGCCTCCCGGGATATAATTGGAATCGTAAGGTATCTTGAGGTAGCCATATAGCTTCACAGATAATCTTCCCTCCCTGAATGAATCCTCATCTATGTCCAGGACTTCGGCTTCTATTACCTCGCTCACTTCCCCCCTCAGGAACTTGAGAGCTAACTCCCCTCCAGCTTTAGGGCTAGCTGAGAATACTGAGGAGTAGACTTTGACTCCAGCGGGTATGCCGAGCGTGACTAAGCTAGTCCCTATAGCTCTACAGACATCCCTCGCTGTGCCATCCCCTCCCACGAAGAGGAGTATATCTACTCCCACTCTCCTCATATCCTCAGCAGCTCTAACGGTATCCTCGGCAGTCGTCTCCTCCCCTACGCTCCCCAAGACCTCCGGATTGAAGCCAGCCCTCTTAGCGGCATTCTCCCCCATCTTGTGCGGGTAAGTGTAAATGGTGAGGGAATCCCTGATTGGCAGGAGCGCTTTCAATGCATCCACAGCCCTATCCTCAGCCCAAGGTTTCGCTCCCAACTCTATAGCTTTCTTCAGCATCTCAGGCCCGTCAGTGCCCTTTAGGCCCACCCTCCCTCCCATTCCAGCTATCGGATTCACTATGAGCCCCAATTTCAAAGCTTACCACCGTGCTTCTTCAGGAAGAGCCTCCAGGTTATGGACCACTTCTTCGGATCTGAGAACCAGCTGTTATCCTCTATCTTATGGATCACGCTCCTATGCGGGGCATTTATCACGGTCTCCGGCTCCTCATAAGCCTCCCTCACTACTTCCTTCAGGGCCTCTATGTACTCATCAAGCTCCTCCTTGGAGTAGGATTCAGTCGGCTCTATAGTTAAGGGCTCAGGTACTATCCATGGGTGGTGGCTCGTCCATAGATGGAACCCGAAGTCAGCCATCCTCCTTATAACATCCTCGGCTCCGACTCCGGTCTCATCCTTCAGCTTCTTGAGGCTATACCTAACTTGCTCTATCCTGTTCTTATTGGCTGGATAAGATATATCGGCTCCCCTGACCTCCCTCAGTATCCTGTGCATCACGTAATTATTATTCAGGACAGCCACTCTAGCGACTTCCTTCAGTCCCTCCTCCCCTAAAGCCATTATCCAAGCGTAAGCTCTCACTACTACTGGGAATACACCGTAGAACTCTCTGACCTTCCCTATCGTATCCGGGAGGTCGTAATTCAGGTAATAGAGCTTCCTCTCTGGATCGTAATCGACTACAGGGACCGGTAGGAAGCTCTCAAGTTCCTTCCTCACCCCCAGGGCCCCTACAGCTGGTCCTCCGCATCCGTGGGGGGATGAGAAGGTCTTATGGAGGTTGAAGAAGCCCATATCGAAGCCGCACTCCTTAGCCCTGACTATCCCTATTATGCCGTTAGCGTTCGCTTGATCGTAACCGCAGAGCCCTCCAGCTTCATGGACTATATCGCAGAACTCCTTTATCCTCGGATTGAATATCCCAGTGTCCTCGGGATTCGCTACTATCATGCCAGCTGTCCTCTTGGATACGGCAGCCTTCAGGGCTTCTATATCCGGTATGCCAGTCTCCGGGTCTGGATATATAGTTATCACCTTGAATCCCTTCACAGCTGGGGCTGCCGCATCAGATGGGTGGGAGAATATCGTAGTTATTATCTCATCCCTCTCCTCGCCCCTCTTCTTGTGGTAAGCCCTTATTATGGAGGCCATAGCGAATATAGCCTGAGATCCTCCACCGGGCTGGAAGCTGAACCTATCTAGTCCAGATATCTCCCTGAGGAAGAGATCGAGCTTGTACATTATTTCTAGAGCTCCCTGGACAGTTTCCTCATCTTGATATGGATGAAGCTCTCTGACCATTGCCACGAACCTCTCATTCACTTTAGGGCTGTACTTCATAGTGCAAGTTCCCTGCCCTATGTCTATGTTCAGATCGGCCCCCAGGGTCTCCTGGGATAACCTCAGGTAGTGCCTTAAGACCCTCATCTGAGATACCTCGGGTAGCTTCGGCGGATCCTTCCTCCTCATGTGCTCTGGTATCGAGGATAGGACGTCACCAACTTCCCTCCTTATTTTATCATCGAGGGGTATCAGAATGCCCCTCTCCCCCTCATTGCTCAACTCGAATATTATGGGCTCCTCCCATCTCGCCTCGTGGAACCCCTTCCTCACTCTCACTACCCCCATACTCCTCACCCCAGTATCCTCTTGAGGGCATCAGCTAGCCTGTCTATGTCCTCCTTAGTGTGGACTTCAGTGAAGCAGTAAAGGGCTGAGTTCCCTAGCTCCGGGAAGTGCTTCCTGAGATCTATGCCTCCGAATATCCCCTCCTTCAGGAGCTCCTTGTTTATCTCCTCGACGCTCTTCCTCCCTGGGAATTCCACGACGAACTCCTTGAAGTGAGGGGCCTTGAACTTGGGAGCCTTGAGGCCTATGCTCGAGAGGGCTTTCATAGCGTAAGCGGACCTCTGGAGTATCGCTTCTCCGAGCTCTCTCATACCCTTAGGTCCTAGGAGGGATAGGTAAACGGCTGCAATTATTCCGTGAGAAGCTGCAGCTGTCCCAACGAATTCCTTAGCCTTCTCCCTCTTCTCGAAGGATGTCCTCTCGAATAAGACGTCTCCGAAACCGTATTCTCCCTCTTTCACAGTCTTAGCTAGACCGAATATCCTGTACGGGATCTCCCTAACGAACTCCTCCTCATCCCTAGTGGCTAGGAAGCCACCCAGCCCTCCCCCGAAGTTCATATGTATCCCCAGAGGCTGAAGATCCCCCACTGTTATATCAGCCCCGTAGTGGCTAGGAGGCTCCAACACGCCCAGGGAACTCGGATCCACACCTACTATGCATATAGCCCCCATTTCATGAGCTATCTCGCAAATCTCCTTCCCTCTAGTCTCTATGAAACCTAAGTAAGATGGGTTCTCGAAGTATACGGCCGCTGTCTCCCTCGATATCTTCCTCTCAAGGTCCTCTAAATCCATCATCCCTCTCTCCCTATCGTAATCCACTTCGATCAGCTTGAGGGCCGGGTCAACGTAGTTATTTACCACTAAGAACCTCTCCGGCGATATGGTCCTGGGTATGAGGACTTCCCTCCTCCCGTTTATCCTGTGGGCCATCCTCATCGCCGTGCCGGCAGCGTGCCCCCAGGAGTAAATGGGGACTGTTACTACATCCATATCTACTAGCTCCGCCATCAAGCTCTCGAACTCGAAGAGAGCCTGCCACCTCCCGTGGTCCTCGTAGGGATCCCCAGCATATGCGGTGAGGAACTCGGCCCTTCCAGCTATCTCATCGCATATCGCTGGGACGTAATGGGGCCAAGTCCCCCCTCCCTTGAAGCATAAATAATCCTCGCAACTCACGTTCTTAGAGAGGATCTCCCTCATATGCTTGTAGAGCTCGTACTCAGATCTGAGTGGCTCTGGCAGGTTCATCCTCCCCTTGAACCTTATCTCCTCAGGTATGCTCGCGTAGAGCTCCTCTACGCTCGATACCCCTATATAGGAGAGCATCTCCCTCTTAACCCTCTCGACTGAGTTCGGGATGTAGGGATGGCTCATGCAGTACCACCTCCATCCACTACTAAAGTAGCTCCAGTTATCCAACTGGCCATATCGCTCACTAAGAAGAGGACAGCATTAGCTATATCCTCAGGCTTCCCTATCCTGGCTAGAGGCCTGTTAGAGGCCTCCCTCAGGAAATCCTCCCATTTCATACCGAGCTGCTCGGCCTCGCTCCTGAGCATAGGGGTATCCACATCCCCCGGAGCGACGCAGTTGACCCTTATCCCGTCCTTACCGTGGTCTATGGCCATGGCTCTAGTCATATTGATTAGGCCTCCCTTGGAGGCGCAGTAAGCCACTGCCCTGGGGCCTCCCTTCAGCCCCCATCCCGAGGCTACGTTGACTATGCTGCCACCACCTCCCCTGATCATGTAAGGTATCGAGTATTTTGAGACAAGGAAGGGACCCTTCAGGTTGACGTTCAAGACCTTATCCCACTCATCCTCACTGGTTTCAACAGCATCCTTCCTGACTATTACACCAGCAGAATTTACAACAATATCTATCCTGCCGAATTCCTCATAAACCCTCCTAATGACTTCCCTGACCTCATCAGCTGATGTGACATCGCACTTGTAAAATCTAGCCTTATCCCTCCCTATCTCATCCAGCAAGTCTTCGCACTCCTTTATATCCAAAATAGCTATTTTAGCCCCCGCTTGAGAGAGCTTGAGGGCTATAGCTCTTCCTATACCGGAGGAACCTCCTGTAATTAGGGCCACTTTGCCTGATAATGAGATCTGGGGGTAGGAACTCATAAGGACAGCTGGGCCCATAATAAAAAAGTTTTACGGTAAAATTATAAGCAGGAGACCCTGAGAGAATAAATTAATTTTTTCAAAGGCATTTTCATTGTTAGGATTATCAAAGAACTCGGGATATTTACTTGATTTACTACAGATATCCTAACTCCATCTCCGTAGGCAACTGGTCCCTCTACTCAAAGCTTATAAAAAATCCCCGCCCTCAGGATCTCTCTAAATCACTTGAGCCCTCCAAAACCTAGCGATAATTGAGAGGATAGCGCCTGAGATACTTATCGCGACGTATATGACCAAAGCTGAGTTCATAGCTTGAAGGGGCTCCTCTATCATCATTAAAGCCGTTATTATAGAGCTGCTTATCGCCTGGCCCATGAACCTCATCGATCCTAAGAACGCTGTCGCAGATCCGTAGAGCTTTGGAGGGGATGAGTTCAGCGCGGCCACTGTATTAGGGGATGCGAAGAGCGCGAATCCAGCTCCGAGGATAACTAAGGATATCTCCACCCTCGATAAGCCCTCGGACCCGAGGGGGATGAGGAGGGCAATCCCCAGGGCTATCAAGATCATCCCGAGGGAAGCTATCAAGTGGGGGGACCTCCTATCGGAAGCCTGACCGGCTATCGGGGAGAGAGCAGCTTGAATGACTGGCTGTATTGTGAGGATTAGCCCCGCTTCACTCGGCGAGAGGAAGCCGTGCAGGTAGTTACTCAGGATTATGGTAATCGCATAGGTGGCGCTGTAATTCAGCAGGGCAGCCGTTGAGGAAGCCATGTAGCTCCTATTCCTCAGGAGCTCGGGATCTATGAGCCCTCCCCTTCTCAGCTCCAAGAGGAGCCATGAGATCATTAATATGAATCCTAGAACCAGTATATTATCGAGATTCGAAATTCCGTAGATCAGGCAGATCATTGAAGCTGAGAAGAGGAGGGAAGAGGAGTAACTGGGCCCCGATCCCCCCTCCCCGAGCTCGGGGAGGTTCACGGAGAGGAGAAGAGAGACCCCGGATAATGTGCCCGTGAGAGGGAATATTGAGATCCAGGATATGAGATCTGATAATAAGCCAGCTGAGAGTGGCCCTAAGCTCAGTCCTATGTAAACTGCCGCTGTATTTATCCCGATAGCTTTCCCCCTTCCCTCCCTAAAGATAGAGGAGATGAGAGCCACGCTCGTAGCTGATATCATAGATGAGCCCAGGCCATGCAGGACCCTCAGGGCTATGAAGGACCCGAAATCCCTAACTAAGATAGTTGCGATAGAGGATATCGTGAATATGACGAGGCCAGCCCGGAAGACCTTCGCTCTACCTTTCCAGTCAGCGATCCTCCCGAAGGGGACCATCGAGGATGCTAGGGCCAGGAGATAAGCTGTAGCTGACCAGTTGGATAGTGCTACCTCTACCCCGAAATGAGAGGAGATCTCGGGGAGGAGGAAGGCTATTGAGGAAGATGAAAAGGGAGTTAGGAAGGAAGCTATAGCGCAGGAAATTAGGACCCTTGATCTCAGCCCCTCTAACTTTTCAGAGCTCAAGAGTGGCACCCAGGGGCTTCGATATGGTGTCGAATATCACCCTCTCTATCCTCCTCCTTCTCTCCATATCCTGCTCTATCTCCTCTATCCTGAGCCTGCAATCTTTATCTATATTGAAGCTCTTCCCGCTCTGGCTTATCCTCCCCATCCCCTCCCTCTCAAGTATTTTAACTATCCCTAGGATCACGTTACTCGAGAGGGGCGGGGTGCTAGCTCCGTACTTCCTGAAGGTATCCTCTATAGTCCTAACTATGAGGTTCGAGAGAGTATCATACCTCTTAGAGCTTTTAGCTTTCCTCAACTCCCTCAAAATGGAGCTTAAGATGTTGACAGAGGCTTCGGATAGGATATCCCTCTCGCTGACTTCCTCCTTGACCTTGACGGAGCTCCCCATTAGGATCTCCAGGGATTCCTTCAGGTCCCTCTCAAGTACCGAGTACTTCTTGAGAAACCACAGAGTGGCATCTTCCTTCAGCACATGAAGTAACTCGAAGAGATCCGGGTTTATATCTATGATATCGAACCTCCTACCCATTTTAGCGCGGATCTCGGTTCTCTCATCGTCATCCAGCTCGGCTATCGATATCAGGAGAAGAGGATACTTCTCCACGATTTTAAGGAGTTGATCGGACTTCTCCATCCAATACTTCCCATATTTTATCTCGATCCCTACTCTAGCTACTAGTAAGTCACCCCTTATTCCTATATTTGGATCGAAGGTCCACACATCGAAATGAGCATCAGTCCTCGCCCCTGGAACGCTGAGGGGCTCATCGGAGAATACAGCTATGTAATCCTTAGTGACTTCCCCTATCCTCACCTTGAGTTGTATGTTCCTCACCTCGCTCAATAAGAACTTCTTCAGGAGATCCTCAGCGAACTTCCCCTCCTCTATCTTTCCCATATCCTCGAATCTCCCCAAATTTTTAATTATCTCTGATGAGAGATCTGTGAGGCCCTTAACAACTCCACCTATCTCCCTAGTCCTCGAGAGCTCTGAGGCGAACCTCTCCATGAAAGGGTATATCTTATCAAGCGATCTCTTTATAGCATACCTCATATCATCGTTTTGCTCAAAATAGGCCAGCCAGAGGGCAATTATCTTCTTTAATGCCTCTTTACTAGCTCTCTCCCTCTCATCATCGCTCATTGAGAGACTGAACTCCCTGGATCTGTCCATTAGCCTGCTTCCCAGGGCCCTATCCCTCTTCATAGTATCGCTAGCCCTCTTGGATAGCAGCATTATCACGGATCCCCTTGGAGGGTTCCCGTAGCTTCCCTCAGTTATTCCCCTGATCAGATCAGCTAAGTATTCGATATCCCTCCTCTCCCCCCTCTCGAACTCGTCCAGGAGCTGATCTATCTCATCTATTATGAGGACTGCGGGCCCCTCGTAACTCAGGTCCTCCAGTAGAAGCTCCTTAACATCCCTCAGAGGGCTTATCGTTATTATCTTCGAGAATACTCCCTCTTCCCTCAGCCTTCTCATGAGAATATGGCCAAATTGCGTCTTCCCTGATCCATATTCCCCAACTATGCTTATTATCGTCCCCCTCCAATCCCTCTCACTCAAGTACCTGATTATACTTTCCATAGTCTCCTTCAGACGCTTCGAGTTCACCAATATCTCATGCATTAAGCTCAGCTTGATTTCTAAGGGCCTCCTATCCGACCAAAATTCGAATATCGATCTTATAGTCGAGCTCTCAAGCTTCCTGAAGCTCTCATAAATTGGCCTTATCTCCTCCCAGTGTTCGGGGCTCATCAATGCCACCTTGCCGATATCCTCTCCCTCAGAGGTATCACGAGCTCGCTGTAAACTTCCCCGCTTATCCTATCCTGCCATTTCGAGAATATCTTCCCCGAAACGTTTCCAGGTATCTTATCGATATCATCGATGCTCTCAAGCAATTTCCTGTACTTCTCGAATGATGGGACATTCACGAGACCCTTCTTCCATAGGGAGAATATTATTCGCCTCGCAGAATCACCATAGACCTTCCTGAGGCTTGAATATGTCAAAGAGCCCTTGCTCCTTATATCCTCGAGCACTCTCTCCTCTAAGGAGAGGGCTAAGATGGGGACTCTCCTCTCCTTTAGGAACCCTCCTTCCTTGAGCCATGAGATTATGGCTTTGGCCTCGGTATCGTTGATATTTATGCCGTTCCCCTTGATCGCTGACGAGAGGCTCGATGGGGAGAGGGGGATGCTCCTATCCATCAGGAGGGCGAAGGCCTTATCCAGCTTATATTCGTTCAGGAGAGCCTCCGCTACCCTTTCAAAGAACTCATCCATGGATTTCGCATCTTTAACTCTTCCCAAGATCCAGTTCAAGGTTTTCTCGTACTGTTCAGCTCTCCTCTTACTGACCTTCAGTAGGGACATTATGCTGCTGACATCGGGCTCCCTCATGGATGTAGCGAGCTTGTAGAGGTTCTTGAGGGGCAAAGGGTAGAAGTTACTTCCGGGCATCTTCCATAGCCCCAGCGATAACTGAAAAAGTTTACCATGCCATGCTCAGTTGAGCTGAGATGAGCTTTCATAGCGTCAATAAAAATAATCCATAAAAATAAATTTCATGTTAATTTTCAAACATTGTTGATAATACTGTAATAAATATCTCATTTAATGATCGATTTGCCATATGGCAAGTTTATAAAGTGCGAGCTTATTATAACTATGGTGATATGATGAGTAGTTTCGATGAGAGGAAGGAGCTCTTGAAGAATGTGATAAAGCTCCTCCACAGTGGATCTAGCGTTGAGGAGCTTAAGGAGAAGTATGGTGATTTATTATCTGATATATCGCCATTTGAGATCCCACTGATAGAACAAGAGCTCGTCAAGGAGGGGGTAAGTGTGAGGGAGATACTGAGCCTATGCGATCTGCATGTAGCACTCTTCAGGGATTCTTTAGCTAAGAGAGAGCTCAAGGGTGTCCCAGAAGGGCATCCGCTAGACATACTCATGAGGGAGAACGATGAGCTAATCAAGGACGCTGAGGCGCTGGGGCTCTATGCTAGAGCTCTGAAGGAGGGGAAGGATGTCCTTAATTCCATAGAGGAGCTCGTAGGTGAGTTGAGGAAGTTGAGATCCCATTACAGGAAGAATCAGATGCTGATATTCCCCTATTTAGAGAGGAGAGGGATAACGGCCGTCCCAAGAGTCCTCTGGGGGAGGGAGGATCAAATCATAGTGAAGATGAGGGAATTGAGAGAGGCTTTAGAGGAGTTTAAGAGTGGGAAAGAAGATGCTAAGGAAAAAGTAGCCTCCCTCTCTGAGGAAATATCGGAGGAGATCATAGATCTTGTGTTCAGGGAGAATAAGATACTTTACCCAGCTTGCTGGACTCTATTCTCAGAGGGGGAGTGGGCAGCGATCTATGAGACCCTCGGGGATATGGGAGTTGAGCTGGGGAAGTGGTCACCTGAAGCAGAGCCCATCTATCCGTATCAATTGGTACCGGAGGTTAAGGATTTATCGGCATTGCCCATGGAGTTCAGGGCTCTAGCTTCATCAGCGACTCCCGATGAATATGAGATAAGGAAGGAAGGGGATATTGAGATGGAGACTGGTTTCTTGAGCGTCAAGGAACTGGAGAAGATCCTGAGGAACTTGCCCATCGAGCTGACTTTCGCTGATGAGAACGATAGAGTCAGGTTCTACACAGAATCCACCATGAGAGGCTTCGTGAGGACTAAGACTATAATAGGGAGGAGGTTGAACTTCTGCCACCCGCCCAGGTTGGAGGGTTACGTGATGCTCAACGTCAAGAAGATAAAGGGAGGGGAGTTCCCCCGCAGGGAGTTCTGGACTAGGGTCGGTGACAGGATAATGAGGGTGATAGTAGTTGGCATCAGGGACGATGATGGGAAATATCTGGGTACTCTGGAGATAGTTGAGGACCTCACGGAAATATTGGAGAACCCTGAGGAAATAAAGAAGAGGATAATGGTGCTCTAAATGAAGAGCCCATTCTTCTTAGCTGATAGGTACTTAATCCCCAGTCTCTACAGGCTCTTAGTAATGAACTTGAGGAGTAGGGGCCTCCTGGAGGTTGAGATAGCGGAAATCTTAGGTATTTCTGTTTCAAATGTCTCAAGATACTTGAATATGAAGAGAGGAGCTATATTGAGGCTCGAGGATTTAGAAGAGGCGTTGAAGTTCACTGATGAGCTAGCTGAATCGGTAATAGCTGGGAAGAGAGTGGACATAAATTTCAGCATCTATAAGATAGCATCCGAGCTGCTATCGAGGAAGCTCCTTTGCGAGTTCCATCGTTCAATCGATGGGATCGACCGCAGCTGTAATATATGCCCGGAGATATTCAAGTAACTTTAATAATGAGTGATCCCTCTATCCTGGGAGAGGGGGCCGGGGGTTACGGCTCTAAGCTGGGGAAGGTCCGCCCACGCCCCCAGCGCCGCCCCTCCGCAAGGAGGCACCTCGAGAGGGGTGGGGAGGCCCACAGAAACGACACGTCCTCGGGGGGATGACTGTGATGCCGGTGAGGCTGAGAATCCCCGAGGGACCGGTGAAACGGGGCCCCGGCGGCGTGCAAGCCGATTCCCGCTATGAGGAGCTGGGGCGAGCGGGAGGTAGGCGCTTAGCCAAATCCCCCCAGTACAGAAGGCGGACTATGGCCCCCACTCCCCTCATCTCATTAAAACAATGCCCCTGGGATCCTTCACCCTGACTGCCAGTGTCTCCCAGAGCCTGAAAGCGTGAGATCCATCTATAGGCCCTATGTAATCCAGGACCGTATCGGCGCCTATTACTACATCTAGCACTTGCTGATTCGATGATATTAGGACCGCTTCCTCATCGCTGATAGCTGGAGAGGCTATCACATCCTTTATCAGGGCCTTGAGCCTATGAAGCTCCATTATACCGGTCCTCTCATGGACTGAGACTAGTTTCGCGTACCTAGGGGGGCTGAGGAATAATAGAAAAGGCCCGGGGAACCCGTTGGAGAGTAGTTTGGATAGAGCTGATGCGACCTCATTGACAGCGGATCCGGGCTCATCCCAAGAAGATATTCCCACCTTCATCCCCGCTTTCTCCTTTATCCCATCTAAAATTGCTTTCTCCTCCTCGAAAACCAGTTTGCTCGCTGCAGTAAGGGCTTGAGGTACCTCAAGCTTCCCTATGGATTTCGAGTAATCTAGGGAGGCTTGAGCTATCTCAAAAGTCTGGGATATCTCCCTCAGTTGTACTATGTACCTCCTCGATTTTATGCTCCCATCTAAGGATACCTCCTCGACTGGCACTGCATCGATCCCCCTGCCTAGTGGAGTGACGGGGAGGCTGGGCCTGACCCTCCTGATGGAATTCGCGTAATCCTTGACTAAATTCTGGAGCTCCTCCCAGCCCTCAGAATCCTCTCTAGGACCTGATGGGTCCTCTACTTTTATTCCAGTGAGCTTAGAAACTTCTTCAGCACCCTTAACTATCTCCAAGGCTTGCTCCTCATCCAAACTCTTAAGTAAAGCGAGGAACTCCCCTACGTGCGTCTTCTCCTCCTTAGCTATATCCCCGAAGACCCTCTTAACTGCCTCGTCATCTATGCTCTTAGCTAACTGCAGGTAGAGATTTATGGCATCTAGTTCAGCTATTATGCCGAGCCTGAGTGCTTGGGCTACCTCATCCTTGGAGAACTTCCTCCCCTCCGGGAGCTCGATGGGGTTCTTGCTGAGCATGAGCTGAATGACAGCGAGATAATATAAATGTTCCATAACCTCGGCAGGGGGCTTCCCATGGAAAATTTTAATTATTGAAGCTGCTATTCGTTGAGGTGGTCCATTGGAAGAGGCCTCGGTAGGAGATGTCGCTAAGAGGATAGTCGAGTTGATAAAGGGGGACGATCTCCTGAAATCGCAACCTCTCCATAGGATAATGCTAGCCCTTCTCCTAGTCGCTTCCACTATAGTGGATGTGCTCAAGGAGGATAACATCGATCTGAGCGAGGACTTCATGGATATCGTTAGGGCCATGCTGAGGGGGGACGATCCGCTAGCCGATATGATGGTGGGTTGAGTACCAAATTTTTTAAGGGCAAATTCAGTGAGCCCGAGACCTCTCATGGATCGATACGCTCAATACTACGATCTGCTTTATGCAAATAGAAACGTGAGTGAAGAGGTCGATTTTTTGGAGGAAGTAATTAAAAAATTTTACAAGGGGGGGCGAGGAGGGTCCTAGACGTGGGATGCGGGACTGGGATGCACAGCATAGAGTTCGGTAGGAGGGGATATGAAGTAGTAGGCATAGATGTATCTGAGGATATGATCGATAGAGCGAGGGAAAAAGCTAAGGGGATGGAGAACGTAAAATTCTTAGTAGGAGATGCCTCTAGCATGGAATTGAGAGGGTTCGATGTAGCTATAGCTATGTACGGTGTGATAAGTTACTTCACTGAGGATGAATCGCTCGTGAAGTTACTAGGAGCTGTGAGGAGGAGCTTAGTGGACGGAGGTCTCTTCATATTCGACACTTGGAATATCTTGGGAGTGATAGAGAAGAGGGTCTACTACGAGATGCCGACCCCCGAGCTAAGGAAATCCGGGAGCTCTCTAGCTATAAAGGAGAGCTCATGGAAGATAGATCTCGAGGATCAGATAGCAGATCTCGATATAAGTTGGTCTATAGTAGATCTACCGAGGGGGAGCGTGGAAGTACTGGATCATGAGATAAAGCTGAGGCTCTTCGCCCCTAGGGAGATAAGGCATATATTGAGGAGCTGCGGTTTCTCAGTATGCGAGATCTACCCGGGCTATGAGATAGCTCCTTTCTCAGGGAGCAGCCCCGAGATGGTAGTAATAGCTAAAGCTTCGCATGAGGAGTTGATGGGATGGATATGAGCAAGGATAAAGAGCTCCCAGTTCAGGATCACATAATAGAGCTCTTAGAGAGGCTGAGGAGGGCATTGATCTCAGTCATAGTATCATCTATAGCTGTCTCCGTTTTCCCAGATCCATCATCCCATAGTTACAGGCCCCTCATCTTCTCGATAATGGATAGAGTGAGGAGGGATATGACTGACTTGAATAACCCGATACTGAGGCCCCTAGCCAATATATTCGGGATAAAGGAGATAAGTATAGATCTCATAGCTTACAGCTGGATAGATTCTATAGAAGTAATCTTGATGCTCTCCCTCCTCTTCGGCTCAGTCATATCCTCCCCCTATATAGCGAAGCAGATCTACGATTTCATTGAGCCAGCTTTGGAGGAGAGGGAGAAGAGGATAATAATTCCATTCGTCTTAGGATTTTCCATCCTCTTCTCATCAGGTGTGATTTACGCTTATTTCGTCGTCATGCCCCTGACTATATTCTTCCTCTCGTTGATATATTTAGCGAGCGGTATAAAGCTCATATTCTCGATCGAGCAGTTCTTCTCATTCATAATAACGGGCTTGGTGATCGTGGGGCTCTTCTTCACCTTCCCATTGATAGTAGCATTGCTATCTTACTTAGACATCCTCAGGCCAGAGGCCCTCAGGAAGAAGTTCAGTTATATTTTCTTCGTAGTCCTCGTAATACTAGCTATCGTTACTCCGGATCCAACTCCAGTCTCTATGATAGCCCTCTCAGTACCTTTCTTAATACTCTACTACCTCTCCTACTTGCTAGCGAGGAAGTTCGGTCAGCATGTGACGTGAAATATCGCGTTAACATTCCTACCGCTCTCCCTCAATTTATTGAAAGTCCTCACGGCATCCGGGGTCCTCTCAACTATTAGCTCTATATTCAACTTCTCACAGGCTTCCTTAACGCCCGACAGGGGCATGAGACCGCTCTGCCCAGTGCCAACTACTAGCACCTCTGGAGGCCTCTCGGAGAAGTAGTGGAGTACCTCCTCTCCCGTGAGAGGGGTATGCCCACTCCCCACAGCCGATAGCTCCTTCTTCCTCTTCATGACACGGTCAGTTATCACCACATCATAATCGTACCTGACGCCATCAACTATTATATAGCCGAAGCCCGTCCCATCGACTCTCATAAGATCGACAGGAGGGACTAATTAAAAAGCTATGATGACTAATGGCAAAGCTTAAAAGTTATGGGATCGTAAAAACATATGTCTTACGATAAGTCCCCACCGGAGCCGCCCGAGGATTTCAAGATATTGAGGTACGAGGAGCTATTATCGTTCGTTAAATCTATCTTCGTTAAGCTCGGGGTACCTGAGGAAGACGCTTTCATAGTAGCAGATAATCTAGTCACTGCTGACTTGAGGGGGATAGGTTCTCACGGTGTCGCGAGGCTGAGGAGGTACGTAGACGGGCTGAGGAAGGGTGCTGTGAAGGCGAGGCCGAACATAAGGGTAGTGAGTGAAGGACCCTCCTTCGCCCTCGTGGACGGTGACTCAGGGCTTGGACAAGTAGTAGGGAGCTTCTCGATGAAATTAGCGATAAAGAAAGCTAAGGAGAGTGGGATAGGCTTCGTCACGACTAGGATGAGCAATCATTATGGGATAGCCGGTTATTACGCTATGATGGCTTTAGAGCACGATATGATAGGGGTCTCCATGACGAACGCTAGGCCCCTAGTCGCTCATACCGGAGCCCTGGGGAAGTGGCTGGGGACGAATCCGATAGCTCTAGCTGCCCCCACGAAGGTGCCTCCGCCCTTAGTCATAGATATGGCGACTAGCGTAGCCCCAATAGGGAAGATGGAGGAGTACTCCAGGCTGGGGAAGAAAGCTCCGCTAGGCTGGGGGATAGATTCTGAAGGGAATCTATGCGAAGATCCAGACAAGATAATGAAGGAAGGCGCCCTTCTCCCACTTGGAGGATTGGGTGAGTTAATGGGAGGGCATAAGGGATACGGTTTAGCTTTACTCGTGGAGATCTTCACTGGTGTGCTGAGCGGAGCAGCTATGTTGAGGGAAGTGGGCCAGACTGAGGCACCTAAGCCGGCTAATGTGGGCCACTTCTTCATGGCGATAGATGTATCGAGGTTCATGCCTCTGGATGAGTTCAAGGATAGGATTGAGAAGCTTAGGGCTGAGCTCAAGAACGCTCCGCTGCACCCTCAGTTCGATAGGATATGGGTACACGGTGAGAAGAGTTACCTGACCTCTATCAAGAGGAAGAGGGAGGGGATACCGATATATAAGAAGGTGTTCGAGGAGATGAGATCTATAGCTATGGAGCTAGGGATCAGCTTTCCCTGGGAATGATCTTATTCACTGCTTCCTCAATGGCCTTAACTGAAGCATCTATTATATCCCTACTGGTCCCAGTGGCTTCAACCTCCCCTCTCGGTCCTACAACCCTTATCTTAAGTTCAGCTATCGCCTCAGATCCAGATGAGACAGCTACCAGCCTGAACCTCCTCAAGTTGAAACTCGGTATTCCTCGGATGGATCTTATAGCCTTAGTTATCGCATCCACTGGACCCACTCCAGTGGAGGATGATATCACTTCCCTCCCACTCACAAATGCCCTTATCGTGGCTGTGGGAGTTATCCCGCTCCCGGTCACGGCCACCCACTCCTTCACCTTGAAGAGCCTCGGCCCCTCCCCCAGGACTTCCTCTACCACTGATCTGAATATAGCTTCAGTGATCCTGACCCCCTCTTGAGAGAGCTCCTTCACTTTAGCTAATATCCTCTCCACATCCGAATCGCTCGCTGAATATCCCATCTCCTTGAGCACTTCTTTGACCGCCTTCCTCCCCGAGTGGGTCCCGACCCAGAATCTCCTAGTCCTCCCAACTTCCCCGGGGCTCACTATCTCATAACTGGAGGGCTCATTAGATATAGCGCTGACGTGGACACCTGCTTCATAAGTGAAGACTAGGGGACCTACTATAGGGGATATCTCGCTAATTGGGATACCGCTTATCCTCTCTACAACTTCGCTCACGCTGGGCAGGAGTTCCATCTTCACATTGGTCTCGATACCAGCTAGTTTCTTCAACCCGACTACTACTTGTTCTAGGGGCGCTATACCAGCTTTAGGGCCGAGTCCGTTGACGGATACGTGTATCTGGTCTGCCCCGGCTATAGCAGCTGATATAGAATTAGCTGTCGCCATCCCGAAATCGTTGGAGAAAGTCACACTTATAGGCTTCCTTATCTTCCTCTTAGCCTCTAAAACTATCCTCTTAGCATCATCAGGGAGCATAGCTCCGACTGGATCGCTCAGATTTATCCTATCAGCTCCGCAGTCCTCAGCTATTCTGCAGAGGTCCCAGAGGAGTTCATCAGATCTCCCGATATCCTCGGCTGTGAATTCGACAGTGAGATCATGTGATTTAGCTAAGCTCACCGCTTCCCTGACCCTCTCCCTAGCTTCCTCCTCACTCATCCCGTAAGCTCTCTCTAGCAACAGCCTGCTAGCCGGTATGAATATGTTGACGCTATCTACTCCAGTCTCTACAGCAGCTTCTACATCCTCCTTTATAGCTCTCGCTAACGCGCATACCTCGGGTGAGGGGCCCGATCTGGAAAGCCTCTTCACATTCCTAACTACTTCCCTGACTATCCTCTTCTCCCCCTCTGAAGATGCCGGGAAGCCAGCTTCAATCACATCGACCCCTAGCGTATCTAGGTGCGAGGCTATCTCTAGCTTCCCCTCTAGGCCGAAGGAGACGCCGGGCACCATCTCACCTAGGGTGAGGGTGGAATCGAATATCCTGACCATAAGGCTAGTTGCTCACTGAGCTTATAACATCTTCTCCCAAGCTCTCTCTGGTGAGCTAGATGACTTAGACGGTAGGGAGACTACTTCGACTTCCACTTGGACTGGGAAGGGGACGCAACTCCCCATCCCCCATATCAGGGCTTCGTGATCCGAGAGCATAGGGAGGTAAGATGACACGTCCTCAACTTCCGTGTACTTAGATATAGCCTCCTGATCGTTCCCGTTCCTCAGCCTGAAGGCTACGACAGTATTCGCCTGGCTTATGACGCTCTTGCTCACGTAAGCAGGTCTCTGCGTCACGATCACGAACCCTAAGTTGTAGCCCCCAGCTTGACTTATCGCTTCTATCAACGTCTGAGCTACACCCGAATCGTAGGGGTCCCCGACTATTGAGAAGCCCCTCTCTGGGACGATATACTGAGCTTCCTCGACTACAACTATCAGAGCGAAATCACCCTCCCTCCTCCTGGAAACAGCGTAATTAGACAGTTCTTCTATCATGTTCTTGATAGCTAGGAACTGGTCATCGTACTTCCTATCCGATGAGAAATCCACTATTACTATAGGGCTCTTCTTGACTTCATCCACTATACTGAGCCCCTCTCCATCCCCTAGCTTTTGTATCTCCCTCTTCAATCTCGACTCTATCTCCCCTACTATCGAGGGCCTGACTCTCATCTCCCTAGCCACTTGCCTGAGCTTCTTCAGAGCCTCTGAGGCATCGCTATCAGCTTCCCTAAGAGCTGAGAGGAGCACTCGATAAGATAGGGTACCGGGTTTATACCCCAGTCTCTTAGCTAGGGCCTCTGGGCTCATGCTCCTCGGGAGGAAAGCTGAGTAATCGTATATCACTCCTCCCCTGCTAGAGAGCCTCTCGTACTCGCCCCTCCTATCTAGGACGAGGAACCTGGGCCTGGGTCTCAGCTCTGAGGACTTCGCTATCAAGCTAGAGACGAAGCTACTGTTGTGGACGAAGGTACCGTTAGCTAAGAAGTTCTGAGCTTCAGGTACGTCCAGATCGTAAACGTATTTAGCGTTCGTATAAACTTTCCTGACCCTCACTACTCTCTCTAAGTTGACAGATGCCCTGTAGATGAGCCCCTCCACTCTCTTAGCTTCCCTCAGTACAGTACCGCCGTCCATCCCCAGCTTCCCATTCCAACTCTCCAACCGGTCCATTAACATCTTGAATGAGATAGAATCGACTAAGAAGCCCTTAGGGCAGAACCTGACCGTGGATACGCCTAATATAGATAATATTGTCGATAGGATCATGGCCCTCTGGTCCTCGGACATTATGAGACACGCATCCCCTCTCGCTTCGTGCACAGTCGTCCTGAGTAGGAGCTCCCTCAGGGCCCTAGCTAGGGGATGGAACCTCACTCCGAGCTCCTCGATCTCCTCAGGGAGGTTCAGGAGGGAACTCAAGCCTGAAGAAACTATTTTAGCTAATTCCGGTGATCTGACGAAGATACCCCTGTTCTTGAGCGTTATGAAATCTACTCCAGCCTCTAAGCATGCTAACTTCACTTCAGCTATATCGGGATCCATTATCAGGACCCCGTCCTTCAGAGCGACCCCCGAAGCTAAGCTGATGCCGATGAGCCTATCTAGATGTGCTGGATAGCCAGCCGGCCTCAATGGAGCCCCTCTAGGTACTATTAAGTAAATGTCGCTCGATCCGATAAGTTTCTTGGGAGTGGCCTTGAGTAAGCTAGTCCCGTCTGAGACTAGGAGGCTGTGATCTTCAGTTACCCTCACCTTCCTCCCCGTGGACGTCTCCACTTCGTAAATATCCTTATCCAGTTTGTGCCTGTATATACCGATCACCTTAGACCACTTGGGCATGAAGTCCGGCAAGAGGGATAGTGTCTCATATCCCAGTCCCCTTAAATCCAAGAGGACTTCATCTGGAGCTTCTTTTGTTAACAAACTATTGAAGAACTTCTCTATCGGACCTATGAAATATCTCCTCCTCAATGAGTCGTACACCACTATCACAGCATCCCCTGTCACGCTCTTCCCACTCCTAGTCATCCCAGTGACGAACATGTGGCCTCTCGCTATAGCTGCTACATCTATTGTGAAGGGGACCCTAGTCCCCTTCACCCTACCTATCGTCAGCGGGAGCCCTTGAGAGAACCTGGGGGTCAGGAAGGAGCTCAGTTCCCTAGGATCTGGCTTCATAACTGGTGAGAGAGTTGAGGGAGGGGCTTCCAATCCCCTTATCCCAGATTCGGACCTGTAGCCCAGTACCTCACATTCAGCTACCATGTACTCTAGATCGCTACTATAATCAGATATCAACCCTGAACTACTCGCTAAGAGACCGGCTTTCCCTAGGTCAACTTCCTCATTTATAGTCTGAATATCCTTAACCCTTATGAAGACGGGGACGCTCTCCCAAGGGTGGTCTATGACGTAGAAATCTCCTAGAGATACTTTAGCATTCTTCAGTACTACGAATAATATCCTCTTGGGCGTCGACCTAGATATCACGTGCCCTACGATCTCCCTCAATCAATTTCACCTCTCTGAATCGAGAATAAGGTCAATTTCTCAGAACTGATCCCCCTCCTCCTAGCTTCCCTCAGTATCATCCTGTATACGAGGGAGCTCTGCTTATCAGTGACTTTCGAGAGCCTATCTACAGCTAATATAGGCATCGGGAGACCAGTGCTCGGCTCGGATATTGAGTATATGTAAGAAGCTAGAGTGTACGCTTTATCCACTGAATATTCGGGGAGATCGAGCCTTATAGGAGCCCTCCCCCTCCTCAAGAATATAGCCCATGGTCTGAAGCTACTAGCATCCCCCAAATAACTAGCGACTTCCTCCCATCCCCCGCTCATCGGTATGGGGCCTAAGGCCTCCCCCTCTCTTATCAAGAGCGATGAGATCAGTGAGTCTGAGAGACTATCTATCCCGAGCCATTGGGAGATATAATGGCTCCTTATCCTCTTTACAACGCCCAAAACGTATTTACCGGATGCTTCAGCTTCTTTCAGCAGGGATGAGAGGGAGCGTAGAGTGGCTTCGTATACCTCTAAGTAGGAGTTAGAGTAACTCCTGCCCCTCGGCGCGTAATAGGACTTGGGCAGGAAGAGGGGCCCATCTATTAGTATTAGATCGCTCTTCTCGAGGAGTATTGATGCTAAATTGTACATCAAATAATACCCTATCATAGAGGAGAGCTTAATGCCCTCCTCATCATCCGAGCTGGATGATGGGGGCTTGAGAGTAGCTAAGAGGGGATCGCATATCCTGATTCCGTCCTTGAAAGCAGCCCCTACAGCTATGCTTATCGGCTGATAGCCTATTATGAGGTCCTTCCCATTGGCTCCAGCATCGACAGCGGCGACCCTCAAGCTTATGAGCTCATTACTCAGTGGGGTTATAGGTAATATCTCCCTCAGCTTCGGGATGTAGAGCTCAGCTCTCTCCACGATCTCTATTATATTTGAAAATAAGTCCTTGGAAAGTCCCTCCAGGACTTCATTATATTTACTATAAGGTATTATTCTGGGGGATAGCTTAGCGAGATCTGTATCGTTGATCCCTCCATCTCTCTTTTTCATAACTTTCCCGATACTCACATATTTATTGCTTAATAAAAGGTGATGATGTCACATTCAAGTCGAGCAATTAACCTTTTTGATAATAAAAATTCCTTCATATATGAAGAAAGATATCAGAGGATCAAAGGCGATTGAGCTGATCAAAAAGATTATAAGCTAATCAAAATGTATTTTGATGATGTCAGCGAGGGGGGTCGGGGTAACTCTCAAGGGGATAGAGAGAGCTCTAACGCGATATGAGAAAGTACTGGACTTATCCGACTCCTGGTACATCTTAATAGCCCCGACTTCCCTCAATTTCCACTTATTGTCTAAGATACTGTCGAGCGAAGTGAGGATGATAATCTCCTCTATCTTCATAAACGATGGCAGCGAGGGGGATGGTTTCAGGGAGTTCAGAGATAGGTTGGCATTTATAAACGGTAAGGATCATGTGATAGAGGAGATCTTCGAGAAAATAGATCAGATAGAGATTATATCTAGGTTCTCAGAGCTATCGAGTTTCATAAGAGAGTATAAGAGTGGAGAGCTGGGATTGAGGGCTCTCATAGTGTGCTCAGGTCCTTACAAATTGGACCTCTTCCACCTCTCCCTCTACCTAGATGCTAGGGCTATAGAGCTGACGGAGGAGGGGTTCAGGGAGTTGATAAGCTACCCGACGTGGAAACTGAATGAAGTATCGCTCTCAATACTCTACGTAGCTATGAAACTCGAGGCAATGGGTGAGAGAGTCACGCCCCACTCCTTAGCGAGGTACGTGAAGCTGAAGGAGAAGGGGGAGAGGAGGGATATCAGATCTAAAGTGGTTAGCCTAGATTATCACATAAAGAAGTACTTGGAGAGGGAAGGTCTCCTTCAGAAGGAGAGGGATCCTGAGAGCAAGAGAGGTGTCTCTTACAAGCTCACTAAGAAGGGGATAGATGTCGCTAGATTAGTTGAAGCTCACTTCAAGAGCCAGGGCTTGAGGATAGAAGATTACGTGGACTTGAGCTCTCTCAATCAATCTGTGGAAGTCGGTGTATCCTCATGACTTGATCCTCTGAGTCACTATAGCGGGGCAGATCCTATTGACTCCCCCCATCCCCTCTATCTCCTTCAGTATCCTCCCGAACTCCTCCTCATCCCTGGCCCATATCTCAGCCATTATCGAGTGGTCCCCCGCAGTTATGTAGACCGATCTAGCGTACTCCTTTTCAGTTAGTTCCCTTGCTACTCTCACTATATCGCCCGGGGCTACATCTATTCCCGTCAAGGAGATTATTGAATAGCCCAGGGAGGCCGGGTTTATCTTCGCCGTGAATCCCTCTATTATCCCCATCCTCTCCAGCCTCCTTATCCTCTTCCTAACAGCTACATCGCTTATCTTCAGCTCATCAGCTATCCTCCTGAAGGAGACCCTGCCGTCCCTGGAGATCATCTCGAGTATCTTCCTATCCCTCTCATCGATTACTCTCGCGGCCCTTTCTATCATAAGGCATGCACCACCCCTTCATAAAAAAGTTTCCCATATATGAGGAAAGATAATCGTGATGAAAAGCTCAAGATGGCAATCCCTCGAGTACTGCCGTGAAAAAGTCATGATGTTCCTCTTCATCTTTCAGTATCTTTTTGAATATCTCAGCTGTAGTGATATCGCCTTCCTCATTCGCTACTTCTATTATCTGCTTGTAGAGAGTTATCGCCTTCTCCTCATCCTTAACATCCTGCTCTATCATCTCCCTCAGATCCTCCCCGACTTTTATAGGATCCGGTACTGTCGTGGGGGTCCCTCCTAAGTACCAGAGCCTCTCAGCTATCTCCTCAGCGTGCTTCATCTCCTCTATCGCTATTCTCCTGAGCTCCCCGGATAGGAGCACATGCATGGGCCCCACTGTCTGGACATGCTGCCACATGTACTGGATCGAGACCTGTAGCTCCCTGGCTATAGCTTGATTCAACATTGACTTGAGCCTCTCACTAGCTTTCCCGACCATAACCATATAGGTACACCATGGAAACATAAAACTATAGGAATATAAACTTTCGCATACGCCCGCCGTCTGTGTGTGAGGAAAGTGTTTATTACTAACTTGGGACAATAAGAGGAGGTCGGATCATCGACCAGATGGTTATATTGAGCTCGCTCCTTCCCGAGGCTCAGAGAGAGGGGGATGAGGAGAGGCTGGATCCCCTGATATTAGGATCTATAACTCTACTAGGATTGAATCAAGATGAACTAGTGGCATGCGACAGGAGACTGAAGAGAGCAGGGGTCTTCGAAGTTCCTAGAGGATCTATATTAGCTATATTAGCTCCAACTAGGGGAGGATTGGCTAGATTAGTCTCTATAGGCAGGGTCATGGCTACGGCCACGACGCTGAGCGATGCTTACTCCTCCTACAGTCCGCTGAGCTATGATGAAGTGAGGGGGATAGATGAGGAGATAAAGGGGATAATAGGGAGGAGGGGGGTGACTCCGATCGAGAGAGTTAAGGATGGCTACCTAATAGTAGCTGAGAACGTGCTAAAGGAGGGGATTTACTACTCGGGGATGGGGGAGTTCCCGGATAGCGGCTACCTCCTCTCAGAGAGATGGCTCGAGCTGGCAGGACTTAAGGGCGGGATATCCGGACTCTGGGGTAGGATATGGGGGAGGCTCTTCGTCCTGGAACCAAGTGAGGCTATAATCTTGATGCTAGGGCTACTGGCCTCATCCCCCACTATAGAGGAACTCATAACTGAGGGCGATCTGGAGTCGATGAGCGGGATGAGCCAGCACGAGTTCTTCATGAGGTTAATAGAGGGTGAGTTGAGGAGGATAAAGTACATGGGTTGGCACTTGATGAGGAGGTGAGGGGGATGAGGTGGAGGCTCCTGCTCGAGAGCGGGGATGCCGCGTTGAATATGGCGATAGATGAAGCTCTAATGAGGTTCGGAATACCGACTGTCAGGTTCTACAGGTTCTCCCCGAGCGCTATAACTATAGGCTACTTCCAGAGGGTCAGTTCATCAGTTAACTTGGAGGAAGTGAGGAAGGCTAATGTGAGGGTGGTTAGGAGGATAACTGGCGGGGGCTCAGTATATCACGATGAGAATGGCGAGCTGACTTACTCAGTAGCTGGAGGGGAGGATCTCTTCCCCAGGGGGGTTCTGGAGAGCATGAAGTACATATGCGAGGGGGTAGTGAGGACTGTGAGGATACTGGGAGCTGATGCTGAGTTCTCGGGGATAAACGATGTTGTGATATCTAATAAGAAGGTATCTGGGAGCGCTCAAGCTAGGGAGGGAGGAAACTTGTTGCAGCACGGGACTATAATGTATGCGACAGATCTGGAGAGGCTAGCTTCCCTCTTATGGGTCCCCAGGGAGAAGTTAGAGGATAAAGGCCTGAAGAGCATCCTCGAGAGAGTTACTACGATCTCCAGGGAGGTGAATAGGGACTTGAGCTTCAATGAAGTCCTAGATGCAGCTATAGAGGGTTTCTCATTCTTAGGGGAATTTCAAGAGGGTGATTTGAGTGAGGAGGAGTGGAAGCTCGTCGATATCCTAGTCGAGAAGTACTCGAGCGATTCCTGGAACTTCAGGAGGTGATCTTATGAAAGTGATCAGATCCAAGGCTGGAAAAACTCTTGAGATAAGGCTGGAGCTAGATGGGAATTTGATAAAGGAGGTGGAGATCTCGGGAGATTTCATGGTTTTCCCGAGCGATGCTATCGAGGAACTGGAGAGGAAGCTGAGAGGTAGGGCCCTGGGGGAGCATGAGGAGGTAGTTAGAGAAGTCCTGAGGAAAGCCGAGCTAGTCGGGATAACCGAGGACGATATAATAAGTGCCATATGGGATATCGCGGGATCCTAGGGCTACAGCTGCGAAGCATCACTTGATTCGAGGAGGATCTAAAAAATGTTCAATTTTTATTAGCTGACCGATCGTTGGGAAAAAGCTTTATTTTATACTGCTAGAAAAATATCATGAATTCCTTCAGGTGGATCGCTATCCTGATGCTATCGGTCATCCTGCTGACCCCCTCCCTCGGGCAGAGCTCATGCATCGCGGCATCCTACGTTTCATACACCGAGAGGGTAAGGCCCGGCGAATCCGGTCTCTTAGATGTTAATTTGATTAATTATTGCTCATATCCCGTCAATCTGATCGCCAAAGTGATCACACTCGATGGTGATCCCGGGAACGATTTTGAGACCCCCGTATACCTGAACCCGGGCGAGGGGAAGATCGCTAAGATGAGGATATCAGTTCCCTCCTATTATGAGGATAAGGCACTCCAATTCTATGTCGTCATCTATCAGATGGTGGGGAGCGCTTACACTCCCGTGATCGAGCTCCCCAAGCTGAGCGTATTGGTCTTCCCTGAATTCAGCATATTCGTTAGGACCTTCAATAACACTGTTGAAGCTGGAGGGAAATTGCTCGTCGGCATTAAAGCATCTGAGGATGTCGTCAATTCTATGTACGATGTGATAGCACTTCTGAGCACCGATGCAGAACCGCCACGAAGATCCAGGTAATTAATCTCAATTTACACCCGAACAGGGAGACGAAGTTCTACGTGGATATACCTAAGAACATGAGGCCGGGGACCTACCACCTATCATTCGAGATACGGAAGAAAAATTACAAGCTCTCGGAGAGCGATCCTCTTAATCGCCCGCTAATAACAGTGCTTCCGGCTCTCAGACTCCAACGCACACTACTTCGACTCAGACTACTCGGACTGCTACTGAAACCAGCCCAGCAATACGGACGACGGAGGAACAGAGGACAACGAGTCTCAAGACTGAGACCCAAACGGTCACGACGCAGACGGTCACTGTCATCGAACCCACAGGAGTATCGACTATCTTGCTCGCCTTAGGAGCTATCGCATTGGCTTTAGCGATAGCGGTGCTCTTACTAATCTTCATGAAGATAAGGAGGGGCAGCACAACTTATTTTTTTATTTCAGTAGCCCGGGCAGTATTGGAAGCAACAGTTATTGGAGGGCTGAATTCACCAATATCTCAAAATTCCGCTCCTCAAAACTGGATCAGCTATCTTGTATCCCTCCTCCGTCTTCTCCAGGAATCCGGAATCCACTAAGTTGCTCAAGATGGAGGATAGCGTATTGCTGGGTATCTTACCTATCCTTGCCTCGATCCCCCTCTTTATCTGGGTCCACCTCGCACGCTCTAAAGTAGCTATCACTTTCAGCGCTTCCCTATACCTCGCCTCAGCCAACCCGTATATCCTCAGGGCATGCTCGAGCTCGCTTATGGCGAGCTTAGAGGCCCTCCTCTCTATAATCTCTACAGGCTCCCTGTTGCTGATCATCGAGAAGCCGAAGTAAGTGAGCCATCCTATTATCCCATCGAACCTCCTCCTCGCTTCCTCTATTATATCATCACTTACTTTCATTCCAGCCTGCTCAAATCCCTTCCTCAGAAAATCAATGGCTTCTTCATCGCTCAGCTTCCTCATCCTCACCTCCTTGAAGGGTCTGCCGTAAAGAGGGGCTTCGGGATCGTCCACCCTGAGGAACCTATATAATAAGCCGACTTGAGAGCCCGATAAGATTATCTTGAGGTCGAGGTGATCGTAAGCGTAAGCTATTATAGAATCGAACCTATGCCTCGATCTCCTCAGCTCCTGGGCTTCATCTATGACTAAGATCTTCCCCTCCAATGCATGTAAGACACTTACTAGGGAGTTGAGATCCCTCTCCTTGAATCTTATCCCTATCTCGGATATGCTTATGCCCTCAACTCTGCTCAATATCCTTCTAGCCCATGACTTCCTAGTGAGCTCAGCTTCCAATAGTTCGAGGAAGGAGCCCATGCTTATCATCCCCGGAGGGAGGAGCCTGCAGTCGAGGAAGATATTGTCGAGCTTCTCCTCATTCAGGTATGTCAATATGAGCGATGTCTTCCCATATCTCCTTAGACCAGTCACTATAACAAGCTTCCCCCACTTGAGGCCATCTGAGAGTTCCCTTAGCTCCGCCTCCATATCGAAGAGGTCTTCCCTCTTGGTCTTAGGCTCGGGGTCGAAGTACATCTAGTTACCCCCCTAAGTTAGTTAGGGGGGTAACTTGCTCTTAAAGAAGCGCCCAGCGTAGGATGAGCCCCATGGGGATAATATTAAAGATATGAGCCCATTAATGATTAAAGATTGAAAAAGTTATACAAAATTTTTAGATGCTGTACTCCATATCGCTAGCGATCTCAACGCCGGTCTCAAGCGGTATTACCACGGGCCTCCCTATGGAGTTCCCATCTATCATAGAGCTAGAGACAGTCGCTGCCACTATCAATATCTTGCTGGAGAGCTCCCTGAATACCTTAGAGAACTCCGATTTGAGATCGGATACTCCTTCAAGAGCCTCAGCGGGTAATTTCAGCAGACCGAGCATCTTCTCATTCGGAAATAGGAGCTCAGGGGCTTCTAAGTATAGGATAGCTCTCTCATCCTCCCTCAAGTTTTTAGAAGTCTCCTTTATCTCGGAGAGGATATTATGGGTATCCTCAGCCACTGAGGATGCATATAGTAGGAGCAATCTGGACCCAGTTATCCCAGCGACTATCTCAACGACCTTCCTTATCTTCTCCAGTTCCTCGCCCCTCGAGAATTCAAGAACGATGAATTCCTTCTTTCCCTCCCTTAAATCATTTATTAGGCGATCAGCTAGGCCTCTGAGCTCAATTACTTCCTTCAAGCTCGATTCATCAGCTACAGGATACCTCTCGACGATCCCCTTACCCTCTCCGGATAGATAGGGGGCCAGGCCCTCCCTACTCACTAGAGTCTCCACCATATCGGACAGTAAGTTCAGTATTTTACCTATAGGCAGAGTTTCCAATAATTTCAGGGTCATCCTAACTGAGCTCGCTGCATCCAAATCCCTCAGGAATATGGAGTACATCGTCATAGCGGAGAGCATATCTAGCAAGTGATCGCAACTCTCCCCTGAATTTATACAGCTTTCAAACCTCTCCCTTATCCTAACGGGATCTAGATCTGTCTCAACTATCCCCCTTATCACTTCCTCATCCAGCCTAGTCATGTGGAGGAGCACGCTAATATTGAAGGGGCCCTTCCTGTTCTCACTCCTCCTCTCACTCGGCTCTATCCACTTCCACTCCTTTATCTCCACGTACTCGCTCTCGGTCTCGATGCAATTCACAGCTGGAGCGTAAGGGCACGGCCTGACTCTCCCAACCACTCTGACCCTATCACCCGGGAGGAGGTAGATATCTGATGATGGCATGATTACCGTTATTCTAGCAGTACCATCCTCCAGCGAGAACCTCTCATATGAGGATCCTCCCATCAGGAATATCGGTAAAAGCTCGGTTATCGTGCCCTCCAGCTCCACTTGAGAGCCCTTCGGGAGCTTACCACTCACTATATCCTCGATGGGCATATGGACTGAAGAGGTAAAATATAATAAAGTTTTGTCCCCCACTCCCCGATAATTTTTAGGATCTTTCGCTAGATCGTTGAGCAGGTCATCCAGTGCATGCCACTAATATGACCTCCCAGCGGATCTCGATGATCAGAGCTCAAGCTATCGCAGACGAATCTAAAAGCTTAGCACGAAGTTCGATGAGATCAACTAGACTTCGAGCTCACAATAGCTCTCATAGCTAATATTATGAACCAGATACCGAGCAATATTATGAGGGCTCCACCGAGGATCCTCCATTCTATCTCGAAGCCTGTGAGGATGGATAATCCCCCTAGGATGAAACCTATACCGAGCAGGGCCAGGATTATATTCCGTTGTCGGGTATAGCATTTACTACCCGTTCCATCTCGGATAACACTGTTGCTATCCTCATCGATGGCTTTCAGGGGCAACGGGGCTCCCCTCATCCTGAGCGTGCCCATTCGGTGCTACTTACCACCACATACCGGGCACGGGAGAATGAAGGATCTCCTACTTATAAACATTGCGAGTATGACACGAGAGTCATATATAGTTAACTTTTTGGGAGCTGCTGACGAATCCTATGGATCCACCTCTCCCCACATAAGATTCTACAGCTCTCTCATACTCAGATCCTTCCTCCGCGGGCTCCTTGATAATAGCATCTAGGATAGCCATGCTCAAGAAACCGAGCCCCATACCAACGAATAACGCGGGGGCGACTTCGCCTATTAGGATTCCCACTCCCAACCCGAGGACATGAAAGCTACGAACAGGAAACCCACGAAGCCCTTACTCCTGGGACGCTCTGACATTTACTCAGGGATCCCTCAATAAAAAGTTGAGCATTGAAAGGTCTCATTGAGGAGCTTCATAGCTCATCGAGGACCAGGGATGCCATCACCTTAGCGTCCTCGACCATATTATCTATTACGCAATACTCATCGGGTTGATGAGCTGTCTCCTCAGTCGTCATCCAGACAACAGCTTGGAGACCGGCTCTCCTAAGATAAGCAGCACACGTACCTCCTCCTATTCCCATCGGCTTGGCTTCCTTCCCCCTCAATAGTTTCACCGCTCTCTTTATCCTCCTGACTATCTCCGATTCCGGGTCCGTGAATGAGGGCTCGCTCCTCTCAACTTCCTCCACAGTTATATCGGCTCCGTAAACCTCGAAAGCCTTCGCTATTTTCTTAGCAGTCTCCAGGACTTCATCTATATCGTATCTAGGGAGGATCCTGCAATCGAAGTATACTATATCGGTCCCGGGAACCGTGTTCACGTTCTCCACACCCCCTTCCCTCTTCGTGGGCTCGAATGTGCTCACAGGGGGATCGAAGAGCTCATCTACTTCATTGAACTTAGAGTGGAGGGCATCATCTATTGCTAGAGCGAGCTTCATCCCTATCCTATGGGCGTTCAATCCCTTCTCCGGAGTGCTCGCGTGAGCCTGCTTTCCCCTCACAGTCACCCTGATCCAGAGTATGCCTTTCTCAGCTACCTCTATCATAGTCCCGTCCTTATTGCCGGCGTCGGGGACTAGTATTAGATCTTCCTTGGAGAATATCCCCTCGGATATCAAGTGCAATATCCCGTACCTACTCCCAGTCTCCTCATCGGATACTATAGCCAGGTTCAGGCCGTAATCCGCCCTTACCTTGAGATCCGCTAGAGCCTTCACAGCGTAAAGAGAGGATATTATGGCCTGCCCATCGTCCTCAGTCCCCCTCCCATATATCTTCCCTTCCTTGATTATGGGCTTGAAGGGATCGGAGCTCCAGCCCTTCCCAGGTGGGACTACGTCCATGTGGCTGACTATCCATATGTTCCTCCCGCTCCTCCCCTCATACCTCACTATTATGTTCGGCCTGATCCCGGAGGGGACTCTGCTATCCTCAGCATCGACTCTCTCCACATGAAGCCCCATGCCCCTCGCTAGCCTCTCTATGAACTCAGCTTTCCTTATCTCACCATCTCCCCCGTTCTC
>Ga0326760_1000228_pt1 | contig 32540 bp, 50 predicted proteins | sample GCREP_S_FD_207668 | JGI IMG/M metagenome (GOLD analysis project Ga0326760, IMG submission 207668) | Hot spring sediment microbial communities from Geyser Creek Basin, Yellowstone National Park, WY, United States - GCR.EP_S | ecosystem: Environmental > Aquatic > Thermal springs > Near-boiling... | reverse complement strand
CAAACACCACACTAAACCACAGACTTTAGAGTTTAATTAAAGAACAATATCAAACAGAATAAGGAAAATAAAGGCAGACGGGAGTCAACACTGCAAAGTCCTAAACTCCATGCAGTCAACCCGTCTGCCCCATCAAGACAAATAACAACTACGGGTATTTAAGGATTTCCCCGTCTTTTTTCCCTGCCTCATGCTTCCCATTCATCAGACTCCAAAGATTCTCCCCCAAATCCATTACAAAGATTCCCTTATCCCAATCGTGTCTAATTCCTCTGTCATGTCATCTTGTCCCTCCTAGATACCTCTATCTCTAGGGATACCAAAATGATACCTCCCAGAACCAAAGAAAATATTAAACCAACAACCAAAGCACCTAGCTTCGATAATGGAGTATCAGGTTTAACGATCAACCAAACCAAAATTTCACCAGATAATAATAATAATACCAAAACAAGAAGAGCAAATACCAATCCCGCCAAACCTTTTTCTTTTGCTAAAAACATCCTCATTATCTTACCCATTAAAATAGTATTTATAACTTTATTCTCCAAGAAACCATATTTGCTGACCAACAACTATTCTTTTTATAACCTTTAAACAGAGATAGAGATGACAACTCAAAAGAAACCATCTGCCAATATTCTCATTCCAGTAGAAGAGAAACCAAAGAATGAACAAAACATTATAAGTAAAATGGTAGCACTGGCAAGACTAGTTCTAGTATTAGACGAAATAACCTTCATTGAAAATGAATGTGAAATTGACCTTTCCAATGCCAGAGAATACCTTCAAGACACAATAAGCGATTTAGCAAGAGAAATAGTAAAAAACATAGAAGAATAGGCATCCCTACCTCCTCTCCATTGGAACAACCCTCATCTTCCTCATGGTCATAAACACGCTACCAAAGACAACAACACCAGTCAACCATGATAAAGGTGAATGAGCAACCTTCTCCACAGTAGTCATCTCCACAACTCCTACCGTAATAGATCCAGAAAGGTTATAAATGGAATACTGAATCTCAGTATAACCTGCATAATCCAGTGTAAGTCCCCATGTAAACCTCTTCTTTTCACCTACCTCTATGGTAGCATATTGAGTAGTTTCCTTTATAACATTTCCATTTACCACATACCTCCAAGTGATAGAACCAACATATGGTGCTTCCCCAATATTCTGGACATCAACATAGACACCTACAGGAGTCCCAGTAGTAATTCTCTCTGGCAAAGTTATAGTGAATCCCTTATCCACCTCTCTCAACACAGGTAATGACTTCTTGGTTACGTTCAAAACCAAAGTCTTATCCTGAATAATATTCTGCCATACTGCCCTGACAATAATATTGTAAGTTCCAACAGCAACAGTAGAACCTACCGTTATCCTCATAGAACCTGTATATGGTGAAGACAAACTAGAACTGGGAACAAAGGTAATAGATACACCAATAGGTATACCATATGCACTCATAGTTACAGTCTCATTGAATCCACCTTTAGGAGTAATCTCTATCCCTATTGTTATAGTTCCACCTTGTTCTACAGATACTTCACTCGGATTCAATGATAAATCAAATCCTGCCTTTATCACAGTAATAGTCGCAGTCTTTTCCTGAGTCTGTCCACCACCACTTGCCCTAATTTTCAGAGTTCCACTACTAGCACCTAAACTAGACCTAATAGTTATGTTAACGGTAGTTGGATAAACAGAAATACTATCGGGATAAACCAAAACATCAACACCAATAGGCTTTTCCACCACTGATACTGTAACCATTTCTGTCCAATCTCCAATCTTATCTATAACTAAACTAGCTCTAACCTCTCCACCTATTTCATCAATAACAATTTCTTTGGGACTGATATCACTCATGGTAAATCCTCTAGGTGCTGGTGTAACAGTAACCGTAACATTGGCAGTCTTAGTGGTATTCAATGCACTTGCTTTAAAACTAACAGTATAAGTTCCAGCACTTGCTGATTTAGGAACAGAAATCGTAACAGTCCAAGAACCACCAGTTGTGGTAGATGAGGGAAATCCAGAAACATTCCAACCACTCGGTTTATCACAAGAAATCGAAATGGTATCTCCCCTCCAATCAGTGGTAGAAACAGATAATGTTACACTTCCAGAACTCCCCTGCTGAATTGATATAGAAGAAGGTGAAACGGAAATGTTATAATCGGTCTGGTAATATGTTACCTCTATATTTATACTCTCAATCTTAACTCCACGATAAGCCATTGACGTTCCATATTCCAATACACCTGATTCATGCGTTGAAGAAATGGTAAGGTATAAAAACACTCTTTCATTAGAAGCACATCTTATCTTTGAAAAATCAGTAATTGATAAAGAGGTTGTTTCGATGTAATCCGAAGGTGTTTTAATCCACCAACATTCCAATATATTCACGTCAGGCAAAGCTTTTCCACTGAAACTCCATTCCGTTTCCCAAGCAGATGAATACAAAACTTTTCCGTAATAAAGTTTAGATTCCTGATATTCGAAAGTCGAATAATAATTGGAATAATTAACCCAAGAAGGTTGTTGTGCTGACCTATATTGAATATTCACCTTTGCAGACTTTATATCACCAGTAAGAGAACTCGTGTCAAAAAGATAACCATAACTCAGCATATCATATTCCTTATAACTCCCTTCTTGCAAGAAATAATACACATCCTGCGTTCCATAATCTCTATCTGCTGACACTGGTTCATAATAAGTCGAATCAATCAATTTATTTTTGGGTTGATAAGGAGGTGAACAACTGTATTCAAGAGTATACCAGTAACGACCTATTAATCCAACACCAACAGTAGGATCGACTTGTATCTCAACATTATTTTCCAAGTCCCATTCACCCCAAATCAATTCCAAGGAATGGGTATTCTCAACAATTTGAACATAATCTCCCCAGCCAACAATATAATTTCCAAATTTAGCAGTGCAGTTATCCAAGAGTCGAACATTCTCAGTATTGAGCTTCCAACCAATCTGAACATGACAAACAGTCTTTGCCTTAAATCTTGCAACAATTCTCACTTGTGTTTCCTTATAAACAAAATGATACTCAACAGTCAATATTCCATGCTCAGTCTCTCCCTGTCTACAGACCACAATCTGATTATTGGTTTTATTTAAAACAAAAACTCTCCAATTCTCAGGAATTTCGATTTTATTATCAACAATAACATACCAGTTCTCCACTACTCCCTCTATCCAAGCACCATTTTGCTTTAAATTAATAATGATATTTGGAGTTACCAACCTAACTTCATCTGGATACTCAATCGTATAGAAATATTCATAATTACCCGTTCTAGGATCGTAAACAGCAATATCATAGGGATAAAACCTCCTTACCCTATATTCTCCTTCAGACCAGTCCTCATAATTAGATCCCAACCTGAAATCACTTACGACTTTTCCCTTTGGAACTTCTTCTACCTGCATAGTGAATAAATCTACTGTTTCATAGGCTAGAAATCCCAAAAGCAAAGCCATAATGACTCCCAGAGCCATCAACTGTCCTCCACTCTCCATCCTATCTCCTCCCATAACCTCTCGGAACACCTATCACTGGTAAAAGTATGAAACCCATTAACATAGTAGCAAGACCACCATAAAACATTGCTTCCCTTGGTATTAGTTGTTTTTCCTCTACCTTCACCACAACCATCAAGGTATGGCTTATCCCATCCTCACCTCTAGCATAGATATCAAAAGTCCATACTCCCTTCTTCAAGGCAACAATCCTTATGTTGTCATCAACCCTATCCACTCTCAAACCCTCCTTGACATTCATTATCGAAACTTCAATGGAATAATCGTATCCCTTCAACCTCTCAATCAATAACCTATTCTCATAAACATCCCCCAATGTCAAAGAAATCCTATTTGGGAAAATTATTCTGAAATCTGCCCTTTCCCATGATATGATAATTGGTATTTCCCAAGTCCTCACATTATCCGTAACTTTAACCTTATAGGTGTAATAAGCAGTCTCTGGATTTCCTTTAGCATTTATAACAAAATCCATCACAAAAGTATCCCTTAAAATAAAGGAAGAAACAGAAGGAACAACAGAGAAATAATTATCCTCCATTCCCGCTACATACAATTTACCCATGTAACCATTGACAGACTTGAAAACCACTGGAATAGTAACACTAGCCTTTTCCCTATTCATAGTCAAATCAATGCTCGATGGATTAATTTCAATATCTAAAGTCTCCACATCTCCAACAGAAACAACACTCAGAGTTCTAATACAGTTATCGAACTCCATCCTACTTACATAAGGTTCTGGCTCAACATAAGGTCTAACAATTATGTTATCGAAATACTGATTTGACTCATATTGACCTAAAGCGATATTAGTCCCCGTCAATGGTGAACTATCAACAAAAGAACCCCAACCAATATCAGAGATATAGGCAGTAACCTTATTCCTATACACCTTGACTTCAGTAGAATACCACTTAGAGAGAGAAATATTTCCACCTATATCAGCAACCTTACTGGAACTCCTGTAAATTGCACTTCCATAAGAATAGGAGGCATCAACACGATAGTAGGAAGACTTATCATCTGTCAATCTCACAAGACAATAATCTCTTCCATAAGTCATATTCTGACCAACTATCTTCCAACAATATCTGATGACAAAATCAGAAAGACGAACAGGCAATATTATCCAAGCATCATGTCCGTAAGAATAGGGATTGTAAATGTGCAACATCCCGTTAACCACCTCATAAGTAGGTGCTGATGCAGAATTTGTATTAGTTGTATAATACTTTGTCCAACCTCTAGCCAACAAATTGTCAATTGACTTATCATCAAAATTCTCATACACAGGGAATATTGTAGAATCACTTTTCAATCCTTCCTTCGGATTTCCATAATAAACGTATATCACGTTATCCTGCCCACTATTAGCTTTAAATCTCTTTATCCATACCAGCATCTGCTTGTTCTCGCATTTCTCTACCCAATATGGTAATTCATTGCTAGCCTCCTCCTCAAAAATCCTTATTGAGTAATCAACGAAAGGCAAAGTTACACCAATGATATAAGACTCTGGATGGTAATTGGTTATAGTTAACTTCACTCTGTTTTCCCAATTTTCATTCCACCAATTGAAAGCAAAAACATTATCCTTGATCAGACTATTCCCCCAATAAAGAGTATAGGTTCTACACTGACCAGAATCAATACTATCCTCTATCAAAAGTCTGCTTTCATATATTGCAAAAGGTATCGATAAATCATCCCTCACCAGTAATGCACCATAAACCCTGAATGGAATTTCAACAATAAATCTATCCAGTTTACTTGGTGTGCTGTTATAAACTGTAAAGGTAACCCTATACCTCCATCCTCCCTGAATTGGATAGTTCTCCAATGAAATAACCTGAGCAGATATCGACTGCGAAATAAACATCATCGTACCTATCAGTATCAACATTACTGGTATAACACTTCTTGCTTCCATCATATGTAAACCCTCCTTATCACTCCTCTGGGTTTGAACATCAACATTATTATTCCACCAAGAATTAAAGCAGGAACTAGACCAAACATAGCAGAGTAGAATACCTTCAAAAGCAATATTCTTAACCTTTCCATTGGATTGATTGTATCCCAAACTTTATGTAACCATCCAGACCAACCTCCATACTCCTCTGATCTAGGAAATCCCCACAGATAAATACCTTTTGAGGTCAACCAGTCACAGATATAGTCAAACATTACAAAGAAAAAACCTGTAAAGAGTAACCACAAAAGTAGAAAGATAAAAAGACCAATTACCATCTGTCCCTTCGATTCGCTTATAAATGATTTGTTTTGTCTATAACAGAATCCCGAAACATTATAAACATAATTCATATCACACTCCTATCGGAACTAATCTTTCCAATCCTTTACCCCAGATTTCCTCTGCTACCTTCCATCCATACTTAGTCAAATAGTATCCTTTTGCACCTTTCTTAATGATATCTCTAGATTCCAACTCTTTGACTATATCCTCGTAATCAACATAACCTGCCCTTTCAAGAAATGCCTTAATTTTCTCTAGTGGAACAGCAGTAATTTTCCTTGTTTTGAAAAAACTAATAGCAAATTGCTGTAATAATACCTTAGCACCTTCCGATAATTCTTCTCCTACTCCTTTCTCTACCATACTACTTCCCTCTTCTTACTAACATAATATGCAGTCCCACCTATTCCACCTACTGCCATTGTTCCCCCTACTATTGCCAACAACATTGTAGTAGGTATAGGAGATGGAACTTTTGTCCTCAAATCGTAGTCAATGTAAACAGTCTGACTTCCCGCTACAATAGTCCTGCTCTCCATTCTTGGTGATAATCCACTTGGACTCAACACCTGAACATAAATATCGAACTTCTGTGATGATTGTTCCAGCATTAAAACGAAAGTGCATCCAATAGAACCATAACCTACTTGTGTCTGTCCACTAATAGTAACCTGATAACTGTCAGCATAGAAAACTCCCTCATCCTTAATCAACCTAACTACTACCGTTACAAAAGCTTCCTGAACTGGTGTATATTGCCAATACCTAACTACTCCACCAATATTCGCATAGGCATATTCACCTGTTCCTAAAGCAACAACCTTTATTTTTCCACTCCATCTCTGTCCATCTGCCTCCCTTGGAACAGTAGCACTGAAATTCAATCTCAACCATCCCTCCTGATCTTTTAGCAAATCGATACTACCAGCAGTACAACTAATACTCACACCACTAGGTGCTTGAATAGATTCAACCACAGCAGTAAAACTATCACCACCAGCACCAATATTCTTCACCTTCACATAACCAACCGATGCCTTCCCTCCCCATACCTCAATATCAGTATTATCCCATACCTGTGGTTTGCCTAATCCACCAGCATAAACAACTTCAGCATATTTAGTAGCATCCAACCAGATAGTAATAACAGGATTTGGTTTTCCAATATCTGCCTGTGTTCTATAAAGTATAACATAATCAGTTAATCTGTATCCAACTTCACCTTTACTGTAACCACTCCATTCCGTATTGGCAGTTACTGGTAATTCACTAGGTGCAGTCATTTCACTTTCCTTGAATAAAGTCCATGAATAAGCACTCTTCAGTTTTTCCCATCCCTGTTTACTGATATCTGGCAAATTATTCAATCTCGTATCCCAGATAATTCTATCACCATAACCCAAATCAGTAATACTGGCTAAACCTGTTTGTTTAACAAAAACATTTTTCAGATAAGCATTACCTTCAGAAACCACCGTAAATGGAACAATACCACCACCAGTCTGGTAATTGTGGTATTCTCCACCACCAGTTATTGCATTTACAATATCGAAAAACATTAGAGTGTTATCTTTCATGTAAAATTTACCACTCCAATTAGGATGTTCAACCCTTCCTATCTTTATTGGTGATGGATCCCAACCATAAGGATTACCAGACTGAACCACAGTATATCCGACTGTTACATCCCAGTTAGGTCTTGCTCCCTGATACCACCATCCTTGTTCAGTTCCAGCTCCCTTACCATCATTTCCATAAGCTGGAACTTCAAATGCCAACCTGTTACCAGTTATATCAGTTCCCCAATATGTTTTTATTATAATCTTTCCATCGTCATCTTCCCCCAAACTACCATAGTCATAGAGTAAAAACTTGTAAAAATTAGCTGGAAATGGCTTTCCCCTTGTTTCCATATCCCAAACAGAACAGTAATCTACAATCATCTGACCACTTTCACCTGCCCAAGTTCCCCATGTCTGACTCGAAGTTTCGTTTTCAACATAAACCGTATCCAAATCTTCTTTATCACCACTTCTTCCACCTACATGAACCCTAAATGGTTTGGTAAAATACCACTTCGTTCCTTTCAATTCCCAAGCATCAGTTTTGTAATTTTTATTTGCATTCACTATATCAAAAGTAGTAAAAATTATTTTATCACCTTCCCTTGTGGGTAATACAATAAAAGCTTGTCCTGTATTTGGTGTAACAAAAGCACTTGTAATCTGTCCTATGTTTCGCATTTGAATTCCCTGTCCAAAATCAACACTGTCATCACTTGGTAAACCAGAAACAATAATTTTTTCGGTTATCAATGCACCAGTCTGATTATTCTCAATTCTCACCTTGTATGGTGCAAACAATCCTTCCCATCTCTTATCTAAACCAACTGCCCAAAACGGATAATATCTCAATGGTGCATCACCACCTTCTGGACATGTCTGTTGAATTATAGCACTTTTCCACATTTTTCCTACTAAGAAAGGTTCTCCTCTATTAAAAGTAATTCTTAAATCCGCAATTCTCAACTGAGCAATATCCTTTAACAATTCTGGATACTGTCTTTTTTCAATGGGAATACTACCAGCAGTAGTAACAAAAAAACTTTCTTCACCTTGATCCAAAACCAAAGTGAGAACAATCCATCCACCTAATATGGTTTTACCATCTGAACCAATTCTCAAGTTATAAATTTCACTCTTAGATATAAACGAACCATGAACTGGCTTTGTTTCAATTCCCAATATTAAAATCGACAAAACAGGAGACAAAACCAGCACTAAAGAAAATATTTTTTTCAGGTTCTCCATTTCATTCTCACCTCCCCAATCCTTACTGGTTCTCCTGTGCTATACAATCTTATCTCTCTCAAAGGTATATCCCTAGCAGAAACAACAACACCATACCCATAAGCTGATGAAATTGTAGTCAAAATCCTTGTCCCATCTAACCTTTGATTGTTGATCCATATCAATCTTGGACTAACTCTATTCTCATCAAATCTAAAGAAAATACTTATATCTCCCCTCTCTGGAACATTGTCCCAATAAAGAACTACCTCGCAACCATCCCCTATAAACATACCAGAACCTTCATACGGTTGTCCATTTACATAAACTTTATATCCAGTCAATACTCCCCATCCCTCCCCATGCATACTATTATAAATATTTCCAGCAATCAAACCAGAAAGAATACCCAGACCTGCACCTGTAACAACCAATCCTGTTACTGGTAATCCCATTACACCTAACAATCCACTCGCACTTCTCTTCATTCCACCAGCTCCAAAAATAATCAACCCAAAAATCCCGACCAATGCAATAATAATTAATGCTAGAACTAGTTTTTCAGTTGGAACTAACATAAGAAAGACCATACCACCAAACAATAGAACAACCAATAATATCAAAGGCAAAAGTAGAAACTGTCCTCTTTGATCATCCCTCTTATTCTCTCCCATTTTTATCCTCTCCTCCTCCATGCTCTAGTTAGTATTCCACCTATTAAAGCTGTAACAATAACCGCAAAAATAAGTGCCACACCAAATGCTACTGCTACTGTCTTTGGTTTATAAATCACATCAGTCCACTCTATTGTCTCTGAAACACCATAGACTCCCATTTCCTTTAACAGTTCTGCAACTAAAGGTAAGAATAGAAATAACCCTATGAAGAAGCTTATTGCAAACACAAAGCTAGATTGACCTCTGAACTCCATCAAATAAAACATTTAAAAACTTAAAAATTTTGTGTTTTGTTTATAATAAAAACAAATCGTTCAATTATTAATCAAGCCCATACCATACCACACCATACCGCATTTACCTGCTGTTTCTAAGCAACTCGCATTCCAGTAACAACATATCGCTTACCTCGATAGCGAATTCTTGGATTAATGTATTTTCTTGGAATTTCAACCTTCAAAGCCTCAACAGCTTTTCTTGCTTCCTCGTATGTTGGATACTCTCCAATGATCACTCGCTCTCCTACTCTAGCCTTCTCCTTAGGAACAGCAGGCACTACAGCAGGACTCTCCGTCATCTTTCACTTAACTTTCAACTATTTAAAAGGCTTTCTATTCTTTCTCTTCTGGAATATATTCTGGAATTTCCTCTCCAAGAACCCATAGCAATATATCCCTTATTCCTCTCCAATACTCATATTCTTCCTCCATTCAAATCTTTGTTTGGTAAACAATTACCACACTATTGTCTCCTACATAAACATCAACAATCTCGTAACCCAGTTTCTCCAATTCTGCTACCTTTTTCTCAATTTCCTCATCAGAAAGTCTCCTTGAATAGTTTATTGCTTTGACCTCTGGCATCTAATACTATCCCTTCAACCTTTATAACCTCGAAAACATTATAAATAAAATGAATTTCATTTATAATGGAATTACCAATCAACCAAGTATTAGTAGGAGATTGCAGACAGATACTGAAACAATTCCCAGATGAATGTATTGACATGGTTCTTACAGACCCTCCTTTCATGATTTCATCCGAAATAGTTATTCACAGAAACAACAACTACAAATACAAAGGAAAAGACATCATTCTAGACTTTGGAAAATGGGATCACTTCGAGAATGAAGAAGAATACTGGAAATTCACCAAAGAATGGCTAACAGAAGCATCAAGAATCTTAAAAAAATCTGGACACCTAATAACCTTCTTTGATATGGACAAAGTAACACCATTAATAGAATTTGCCCAAACACTAAACCTAGAAAGAAGACAACATCTATTCTACCTAAAAGAAAATCCTGTTCCTAGAGTAAGAAAAGTGGATTTCATGGTTGCTTTAGAACATGCAATCTGGTTTACAAAGTCTCCTAGAAGTGGTTCAACCTTTAATTACTGGTTAGGACAACAACCAAACTATGTAAAAGCACCTATTCCCAACAATCCAAGATATCATCCAACAGAAAAACCAGTAAAAGTCCTAGAAGTATGGATTAAATATTTAACAAATCTAAATGACATCGTTCTAGATCCAATGTGTGGTTCTGGTTCAACACTAGTAGCCTGTAAAAGACTAGGAAGACGATTCATAGGAATTGACATAGACTCCAACTATGTAGAAATAGCCAGAAAGAGATTGGAACAAACCCAAACTGGTTACAGTCTAGAAAATTACCTTTAATAAGTTTCTTCTTCTGGTTTTACCTTTCTTATCTTAATAACTTCCATTCCTAAATCCTCTGGATAAGCACCTAGACTCTCATAAACCTGTTCAGAAGCCAATTCTTCTGCCTCTTCCCTACTAGTAGCAATAACCCTAACAGGATACTTGAAAATTACCTCGTATTCCTTTTCCTCTTTCATATTATCTCACTCTCCTACCTACCAAAGCACCTGCACCAAGCAATGCTATTAAAGTCCCAACCATGACAAGAGTTCCTGTAGCAACAGGTAATGCCCATCCAATAGTTGTCTCACTCAAATGCAAATCCAACTGTAATGGTTCATGAGTCAATATAACATATTGCATAGCTTTCATTTCCTTACCCTTCTCAGTTTTATAATAGGCATAGACAGTGTATTGTCCTACAGGAATACCATCAAAGCAATAAACACCTCCACCAAAATTCTCCAAAATTGCAATCTTTTCCCCTCTCAGATAAACTGTTATTGTATTCTCAGTAGCAAGACCATCCAAATAAAGTTTACCCCAAATTCTGGAAACAACATAAGTTTTATTTTCGTTTTCATCATAAACTATTCTGACAAAGGCATCCTTAGTCAAAACAGTAGTATATCGTAAATCTCTACACCTAACAGAAACTTCATCTGCTACAACATTCTCAAACCTGTAATATCCAGTGTCATCAGTGTAGGTTGCCATTGGAACAAGATTGTAACTGACAATCCATACCAATTCACCTTTCAAAGGTTCATAAACATTATCACAAACCTTTGCCATAACAGTCCCCTCAACCTTAACTCTAGGTATTTCCTTCGGAATGGTAATCTGCCTTTCAATTTCTGCCACTCTTAATCCCAACTGATAAAGATTCTGTTCCAGTAATGAAATCCTATTCTCTGCCTCATCCATCCTCTCTTCAAGACTTGTAACTCTCCTATCCAGTTCAGCAATCTTGTTTTCCAGATTCTCAACCCTTCCAAACAACTCCTGCAATTTCTGATCCACAACAATCCTCCACTCCTCTAAAACACAAACCTTGTTCTCTAATACCTGTGTCCTTGCTTCAAGATTATCCAACCTAGCCCTAATTCCTTCTATGTTCTCCTGAATACCAGCAATAAGGTTATAAATGTTTTGGACATCCTTCTCCAATTGAGAAATCCTCTCCTCATCATTAGCCAATCTCTGCTTAGTCAAGTCCAACTCTGCCCTAAGATTCTCAATATTTTCCTTTGCTTGAGTCATTCTCTGTTCAAGACTAGAAACCCTCTCCTTTAGTGAACCTATCTCACCATAGATTTCCGAAATTTCCCCATCAATGTTATCAAGTCTTCCAAATATTATTGGAATCAGATTCTCCAATGCCTCTATCCTAAGTTCTAAGACAGTCTTTTCTACCAATTGTATCAGATAAGTAGTCAGAGTCAGATTTAACTTAACCTCTAGGTAATCAAGATAGGAACAGTAACCTTCCTTACTTACATAGATGTAATATTTGCCCTCCTCCACATTCTCAGTCCAATATCCTCGCTCATCAGTTTGGACTACATAGGAATCACCATCAAACGAAACATTTATAACAATTGTTACAGAAGCAACCTTTTTTATTTTTAACAAAACATTGATTCCATTATAAACAAAATGAATCCTTATAAATGTTTTCCCAACATAAACTTGCAATACCTGTACTTGAACACCATCTACCACTACTGTAACCTTATAATTCTCACTAATGGTAATCTGAACAGTCTTAACAATAGCTGGTTTAACCTTAGTAATCTGGACTAAAGCACTTTCCAATGACTTATTATTGGTAACATCATACACATATCCCTCGAGAGTGTAAACAGCATCTGCTCTAGCTGGAACAATTAACATTAACCAAGCTGTAATGAACAGAGCTAAAGCCACCGCAAACAATTTTTTATCCATCCAAAAATGAGAAAAATTACCTTTTAAGATTTCAACAACTTTGATAAGTAACAAACTGAGATTTTTATTTATAACAGAAAGACTGTTCTACAGTGCGAATATTCCTTTTCAAGACTCTCCAATTCTTCTGGTGATGACACCTTAATGTATTCCCAATCTGATGGATGTATTCTAATCTGTGTCTCTGCCCATACTAATAGCAACGGCTTTATGTAACTTTCCAATCTTGGATACTTTCCAATGTCAATTCCCAGCCATTTTAAATCTTCCTTTGTTACTTCTTCCTTCTCGATATTACCTCTAATAGCATAAACCTCTCCTCTTTTATTATAAATCAAAACACAATATTCAGGTGTTATTCCTTTGAATCCTACCACAATCTTATCTGGTTCTCCAATTAATTCAGTCAAATCACTAGTCAAAAAGAACAGAAAATCTGGATTAGCAACATCCCCCAAATTTATCTCTTCCTTCTTCATTTTTTCTTTTCCTTCGTTTCCTTTATAATCTTTACTAGGTCTCCCCATGTTCTGATTTCGTGTTCCTCAACAAAAACACTCTTCCGATCAACCCCAGTAGTCTTTATTGGACACTCAACAGGAAACTTACGAAGCAATTCATAGAGTCTCCAACTCTTAAGATACCTTCCTCTTTCCGTCTTTTCCGAAATTGTCTTCAATGCTTTAGAAAGACTATCCAATCCTGCCTCTGAAGTATCACATAACAAATACCTATCTTCGAATTCCACAATATGAAGAATGTCCAGTAAATCTGGTTCAGAGTCTCCAATGAAATAAATTGGCTTACACTTGAACTTTCTGGTAAGGATACCCATCCAAAAGTCTATCTTCCTCCTTTTAACCTTTCTTCATTAAGAAACCAATCACCACCATAACAGTTATGATTAATGCAATCCCCGTTAAAAACTGTGGCTGAATAAATAGATCAATCTCTCCAAACTCGACTACATTCAACTCCTGATATGCATCAACCTTCTTTCCTATTTCTCCAACAAACACCTGATATGTTCCCTTAGAGACTCTGAAGTAACAGTAGTTACCAGAAATTATTCCCGTCTTAACCAAATTACCCTCTGAATCCACTATCTGCACCTTACTACCATTGAAACCTCTTACAATCAACCAAACATTTTCATTCAATTCACTTCTTGCTGGCAATACAAAAGAAAATAGAATCAACGCTCCAATAAAGACTGTTACCGCAATGTTTAATTTTCTCTCCTCCATCTAATGGCTTATTGCACCAAGAATTAATATTATACCGAAAATCACTGCTAAAATTAAAAGAACAGCTATCGCAATTTTCTTTCCCCTACTCATCTTTGACCATCTGCTCACTTCAACTTCCCTTGCTCTTCCAAATAACTTCTGCTGACTAATGAACCACTTAAAGGATTCTCTAGCCATAGCCAAATAGTCTTTCCTTATGTTCTGCAATTCCTCTATCCTCTTTTCCAGCAATTCTACCTTCTCCTTGTATTCCCTAGCATGTAATTCATCAAACACCTTTAATGCCTTCGCCAATAATTCTGGATTGTCTGGCAATCCTATTCTTCCCATAGCCTTTAAGATTCTTTCATGGAAATACCATCCATCACACATATAGGTAACAGGGACTGGTATCTTCTCTTCAAGTTCCTCTATAGGATACACTCCCAAATCAACACACCTTAACTCTACCAGAGTAGAGAAAGCCAATGAAATTGGACACTTGACACCTTTATAAAACTTAAAATCTCTATGAGACTTAAGCATAGATCCACCTGATACATCAAATGGTGCATCTGTAATCACTATCAAATATGGTAGGTCGCTATCAGGATGACAAACAACCTCATTGAAATAGTAAGTTCTATTCCCTATCTGAATAGGTTCACTCCTTATCTCAGAAGGCAACCACTCAATGCTATAAACATCATTTGGAGTAACGTAAAGACTGCTTACACATAAGAAACCCAAGTAACGTTTGCTCTGAATACTATGATAAATTGCAACCAGAACAATGAAAGAACAGCAAGAAATACCTATGACTAGAACAAGAGTAACCAAAGACCATTTCATTACTAAACCAATTATCATCAAGACAAAGAACAAGAACAATGGTGTCATGTAGACAAACATCATGAACAGAACACCATAGTAAAGCTGAAGTGTCCTTCTGTAAATTCTCTCGTGTAAGTAATCCTCTAAAGTGAACTTTGGAACTTCACTCTGCTTTTCCATCTGTATCACCTGTTTCATTTATAACATTTTCTTCGATTTTATTTATAACATTTTGATTCAATTTATAATCTTTCCCCAACAATGCCTTTATAACAATTTGTTTGGCATACTCCTTATCATAGCTAGGAAAAGTTCTAGACTGCATAACCTTATAAATATTAAACCTTTGAACCTCAGTTTTCTCCTTTTGATAGTTTTCCACTGAACTACCCCTAAAAATTGTAGTCCTGACCATTTCCTTAATAATCCCATAAAGTTGGTAAAAGAAAATACCCATGACTGAAATCATTACCCAAGGTGTGAAAAACAGACTGCAAATCAGAATGATCATACCTATCATTAGACAAATCATCAGTCCTTTACCCGATTTAGCCTCCTTGAATTCTCGTTTTATTGCTTCCAATGAACCATAGAAAAAGCCTATCACTACTATCTGAAAGATTGGCAATTCCATTATAAATCAAATTATTTCATTATAAACGTTTTGCTCAATTCTCTAAGAACAATTGCTGAATTAAGCAAGAAATGAGCCATAATAGGTGCTAACAATCCTTTGGTTTCCCAAGCCAAGAAACACAGAACATAACCACTAATGTATATTATGGCAAAATATGTCCAAGTAAAGGTCTGTTGTATCAAAGCAGTCCCTATATGGAAAACTGAGAAAAGCATACTGTTAAAGGTGAAAGCAATACTCAAAGACAATGGATCTTGACTGGGTAACAATTGTATCTGAAAATTCAGAACGAAACCCCTAAAGAATACTTCCTCAGTTACAGGTGCAATCAACATCAGAAATATTCTAGGTGATATCTGTAATGCCCATACCTTTGCAAGAATACCCTGCAACAACATTATCGCTACACCTCCCCATAAACCAATGGTAACACTACTTACTATGAAAGATTTGGACATCCACTTTGACACAGCACCAGTTGAAAGCATATAAATCATACCAAAGAGAGCAAACATCAACTGAATCAATCCCAAAGTAGGCTCAAATATTGTTATAAGTAAAAGCAAACAGATAGCAAAAACAAGCATAGTAAAGGTGATTATATCCAGAGCAATTACAGGTTCTTGTATTGCCATTCCCCTTCTTCGATCCATCATACATATCTCCTCCCTTTGGTTTTCCAGAGCAGACTTACTACCAAAACATAACCAAACAAAATCAGGATTACCAGCAAAACTCCTATCATACCTAGATATTCAAAAGATTGTAATTTAAACGAAACTAGACTAGCAGTAAAGTAACCCAGAATGAATCCTAAAACCAATCCCAAAAATATGAACTCTCTCATTTTCCCAAACACCTATAGACATGTTCCAACATCCTTCTAAAATTACCACTACATTCCCATGTTCCATCATTTTCCGTAACAAATCCTGCTCTAGCCAATTTAGTTAGAGTCCTTCTTATGACTTCCTTTTTATAGTTGGTTCTTTCTGCTATCTCATCCATTGTAACTGGTTTATAGCAAACATAAAACAGAATCTCTGGTGCAATATCATTGAAAGCCAATCCCCTACTCTGTGCTATTCCTTCTGCTTCAACTGTAACTCTCTGAACAAAACTGGATTCAATCTCAATAAAAGGTCTGAACAAGAGTAAAAATTTACAGTCATCATCATCAATCATCGATTTATTATTAATAAATGCGTGAGCAGTAAGCATTCTTCTGGCTACAATTTCAGCTCTAGCCTCAGTCATCTGTTTCGCAAACATGTTCCTTACCATTTTAAACATTTCAATACTGGTAGAATCAGGCATGTCTGGTAAAGGTTTATAATAAATATCAGGTATCTTAGGTGGATTCTCTTCTATCAACGGTAAATCCTCTATTCTAGGAAAATTCAGATAGAAATGATAATAACGGATAAACCTGTCCTGAACATTACCAGTCCACAAACCTAATCCCATAGCCTCTTTTCCAAATTCATACGTTCCACTACCAATAGTTCCAACATCAGACTGTCTAATGGTAGGATGTCCTCTTACCCTACCATAATAGCACTTATTGTAGGTAACAGTGGAGAGAAACATAAAGGTATGCAACATGGTTTCCCTAGCACTGACAAGGAAAGTGCAGAAATCATCCACTTCATGTTGAACAGGATACCTTTCATAAGCCTGATACAAAGGAATCAATTGTCCAGTAATAGGATCTGGAATCATAGTATCCGCTACATACATGGGAGTGAAACCAGCATCAACCCAAATGTGAATGGGAATGTATTTCCTAGCCTCATCTGGATTTTGCTTTAAATTGTTAATCAACTGATCATCTTTGGTTACGTGGTTCATTATGCATTTCAGAACAGCACTCTTACCACAACCTCTGATAGCCAAGTTAATGTTGCCATACCTAGCAAAAACAACACACAAGTTCCATAATAACATTGGACTTAATTGTGGATGTGTCTTCTCAACCATCCTTATTATCTGCCTTTCCAAATCAGTAGGTTCATAATCATAAAGTTCTACCTTTCTTTCTTCCTGTGGTTTAACTTCTTCTGTTTGAACAACCTGTCTAGGTTTTACCACAAAGTCGAACATCGAAATATTATAAATAAAATCAAATAAAGGTTTCCCTAATCAAATTAAAAAGAAAAAAGCAAAAATTCCCAAATACCTTAACCCGTCTTCCTTTCCTCTTTTTTCTACTGCCTCCCTTTAGGGATCAGCTAATGCCTTCTTAATAACATCCTCGTCAACCAGTGTTCCATATCTCACTGACCTAGTGCAAGCACTCAATACTCCCCTTAGTCTTGCTGTCTTCCTGAATGCCTCAGGACTCCTAGTTTTCTGGAACTCAGCTTTCGCACTCTCGTATTTCTTCTTTAGTCTCTCAAGCTCTTCCTTCGTTACCTTTCTCTTCACTCCCATATTTTCACCTCCTTTAGCAGTCCTTAAGAGCCTCTGATATCAATGATTCCTCAATGAGAGTCCCATATTTCCTTGACCTCACAACAGCACTCAGAACACCTCGAACCTTTGCCATCTTTCTGAATGCTTCTGCCTTCTCCTCTGGTGTCCTAGCAGTTCTCTCTGCCTCTTTAAGCTTTGCTAGTTTCTTCCTTAATTGTTCCTCATGGGAGGCAGTTGCCTTTATTTTCGCCATCTCTTCATCACCTCCTTTTTTTCTTACTATGCTTAGTAAGGGAGTATTTAAAGCTTTTGCTTGCATAGTTGCTGAAAGTTTCAATTAACCTTTATAATCAAATCAAAACATTATAAATGGAATCCCTACCCCAAGAAGCATTGGATTTCATTAAATGGCTAAAAGAAGAACAGGAACAGAAAATAGACTACACTCCAATAGAATACATCCCATCAGAAAACGAAGTAATCTTAGCAGAAACTCTGAATCCAAATCTACCTCAACTAGCACCTTTTGTTGACTTCCTAATCTCTGCTAGACTGGGTAGAGTGTCCACACTACTAGTAGCACCTAGACAAGGTGGTAAATCTAAGAGTATCTTGATTTCCACTCAAATAATACCAGCAGAGAGAATAGATGGTTTAGATCCATCTACTCTAGCGAAGAAACTAAGACAACCAAGACAAAATGTTAATAATAAAATGCCTAGAGTAGACTGCTATGTTGAAGACATGACAAACCTAATAAACCTACAAACGTTACCCATTATCGCTACCCTAATATTCCAGCACAAATATGAAACAGCACAATTGGAAATACCCGATATTGACTTATGCTTTATTGGTGGTTGTCATCACGAAAGACTAGCACAATTAATTGCCTTACCAGAATGGACTCAAATGCTTCAAGATAGGCTCATTAGGTTATATCTTCTCTATTGGAACAGACCAAAACCCCAAAGAGTATTAAGAGACGATGAGTTTCCAGAAATATCAGAAATTAAGATTGACTTCAATCTCAATCCAGAATTCGAAATTACAAATAATCAGATAGAAAGCCTAATTCCAATACTAGAAGCACAGATATCACCAGAAAGAGCCTTCAACTTCATAAAGTCTATTCTCAAGGGACATGCCATATTTTGTGGTAGAGATGAAGTAACAGAGGAAGACCTAAATTGGTTTTCACTCTTTGAGCCAGTATTATCCATTGAACAATACCTATATCGAAGAACACCTAAAAGCGAAAAACTATCATTCAATGAACTAGCATTCGGAATCCTACATGAATACCTGAAAGACTTCTCTCAACCAGATAGAATAGCAAGAAGATTCAGAATCACTCCTGAAGCACTAAAATCATACCTACAGAAATTAGGTGAAGACCTAAACTGCAAGTTTGAAATAGGTAAAGAACCTTCTGGACTATGGATAGAGAAACTAAAAAACCTTCATAATATTTTCACTCTTGAACCATTGTGAATCATTATAAATGAAATCATTTTGTTTATAATATAAACCAATCATTTCGTTATAAATGTTATTAAAAAACAGAGAAACATAATTGCTGAAAATAAGTAAAACAGCAAAGTTTCAACTACTTTCTTAAGAAAGAAAGAATAATAGCATCAATCTTGTTGAAACCTTTTATCAGTAAAACCTCCATTAAGTGATGGATCCAACTCAACTAAGGAATTTCATAGTTCTGGCTACCAGAACAGAAGCAAAAAGAATAGAGAGAGTTAAGGGACTATTACCCGAAGACATACAGAGACTAATAGATGGAACACTAGGATTGGACTTTCTTGGAGACAAATATACCTTTGATAAGGAAAATGCTGAAGCATTCTTCAAAATAAATGAACTATTCAGAGAATACGAGAGACTAACCAATGATGGAAAAAGAGATTTGGACTTTGAAGCATGGTTACAAGAACTCAGATCAAGAGTTTATGCTAGGTGTCATACCAGAGAAAACATACCCTCAGTAATGGCATCAGTAGTCCAACAGACCATAGTCGAATCAACCCAATACAAACCTCCTAATGAAGAAGAATTAAAGAAACAGATAGAAGAATGGAAAAAGGCTCAACTACAGACAAAGTAATTTGAATTTATCCCAATACCAATTCCAATTTCTCACTGACCTTTTTGAATAGCTTTACTTGACATTCTTTACAGATAACATCCTCTGAATCTCACCTTACCTCTTCCATTATTTTATCTGTAATATACCATTCATATCCCAGGTCGGCTTCATCTTTGAGCAAATCCCCATCAGTACTTATCACCTTCAAATATCCCTCTTCCTCCAGACTCCATAGACTATGCAGAATACTAACAAGGATACCCCTCCGTTTTGCCATCAATTTCCTTCTTTCTTGCCGAACCTTTGGAGTGTCAATATATACTAGTCTGGTAAGACGTTTATCTTCCTCGCTCTGGATGTTTGAAGGAAGAACTTTGTCGAGCCTACCCATATTTATTATCTGTTCCTCTATCCGCTCTAGTTCTGGGCTTATTTTATAGGCTATGGCAGGAAAACTAACATAATCATTTCCACTACTTTTCATCTGAGCCAAAACTTCCAGAATCTTTTTCTGATATTTCATCATTTTTTCCCGAATAACATTATAAAAAGAATACTTGCCAGTCAGCACATATCAACAAGTCAGTTAATATTTGCTAGTTGCCAATTACCTTTGAATGGTAATTCTCATCCCTGATCTTGACAATTTTTCTAACATATCCTTGTAAACCCGCCTTATACTCACCTCTATGGTGTTAAAAACTCTTGCAATCTCACGTTGAGACCGTCTTTCATTTAGCATAGCACAGGCAATATACAATGCTGAAGCAACTGTCAATCTTGTGCTTACTCCACCTTTGTATTTTTGAAGAATATCCCAAGCATAGGTTTTAACTTTATTGGAAAGTCTTAGTTTCTTACATCCATACTCAAGATAGAGCCTCTTCCTTTCCTCCAAATTCTTTCTTGTTGATTCAAGTCTAATTCCATCTACCACAGCTATCTTATGAGTGGAATTTCATATCCACAATAGTTGCAAAAAAAACACTGTCCCTAACCTACCTCGAAATTTCTTTGTTAAACTGTGTTCACACTTAGGACATTTAAACAGGGTCATTCAATACATAACATTATAAATTAATAATGTTATCCTTTGATGCAAGAATTAAAACTATGGGGAGGTGCAAGAATACTATTTGAACAGGTAGGAATCTATACCCAAGACAAGGAATTGTTATTAATCTTTTCAATCTATGATCCAGATACAGATCAAGCAAAAATTCAAAGAATCCAATCACTACCACTAGAAGAGAACCCAACAAATCTATTGGAAACGGATATGAGTAAAGAAAAATTGAAATCACTCTTAGACAGAATACTATCTGGAAGACTTCCTACCCTTGAACAGAAAAGAAACTACGAAATACTAGCCAATCAACCAAACAATGTGATAACACAAGCAATAATAAGAACTTGTATGCAAAACACCTGTATTTGTCCATTGCTCTATTCCCCTCTAGGATGTGTCCAATTATCTCATTTGGAAATCAGACCTACTATGGAAGGACTGATTGGATTTACTCCACCTACTAAAACAGGAGACAGAAAAATAGTGTCTGCCTTATTGACCTGTCTTGCTCACAAAATGAGTAAATGGGAATTCCTAGATTATCTAACAAACTGGGGTATGGAAAACGATGAAATAAAAGGTATTTAAATTGAGTATTCCCAAAGATGATGGAAATCTATCAGGGAATACCATTTGATTATGAACGAAAAGAGGAAATGAAAAAAATTCTAGAGGATTTCAGAGACATGATTAACTAGGAATAAGAAACAACATAAATAAGGGGAGAATGCTCAATAGAAGACTGCACAGCTGGAACTTCAAAAGACTCCAATTCTACATCAACTACAAAGCGAAACTAGAGAGTTTACCAGTGGTCTATGTAAATCCAAGAAACACCTCTTCTACCTGTCCGATATGTGGAGGTAAGTTAGCTCCGAATGGACAGAGAATAATGAAATGTCAGTGCGGATATAAAAACGATAGAGACATCATAGCATGTATTAACCTACTCAGGATGAGGGGAGTTTCTGTTCCCCCTGAAAGCCTCTCTATGACAATGAAAGAGGAAGACCTAAATCAGGTCAGAACAGGTATGGAAGAGACTGACTTCAAACCCATTTAATATACTGTCTATTTTCCCAAATTAATGGTATCTTAGGTGGAACTGGCAATATTGAAATAATGTTTTCTTGCCAATTCTCTCAAAGTGGTCTGAACCTTAATTGTTCCCAAATATGAGCTTTCTCCAAAATGATTTCTGCATCCCTGAGATGTCTAATGGCTGAAACCAACATTCCAAAAGCTCTATCATAGAAACCTGTCTCATAAAATTCTCTTGCACACATTCCTTCCATAACTGCCAATTGATGCAATTTCAATGCAGAAACTTTAATAGGAGTATCAGGAGCATTCTCAAGAAGAGTTTTACCTCTTGTTTTAAGATTTTCATAAAGTTCCCAAAGTTTATCCCAATTCCAATTCTCTAGTAAAACGATTTGAATGATTATCTTGGTGCATAGATTATCAAACAGATTATCGATGACTGCTAATCTAGGAACATTCTCCTTCACTACCTGTATCCATGCCCTAAGATTCTCGATACTTTTACTTTCTTTCCACTCTCGCAACTGATTCTCTATCTCAATTTTTGCATACTGTCTGACTACATGCAACTGAACTTCACCTATCTCTTCGTAATGATTTTCAATCCAAACCCTCACTCGTTCCTTAGCCAATTCATTATCAGAGCATACCTGATTAAATAACGTTATAAATCTTTTGAAAACATGCTCATACTTTTCTGCCTTGTTCTCCCTAACAACATAGACATATTCCCTCCATCTAATCTCCATTTTCTGTTCTGGACTCATTCCCCTCAAAGTTTCCCCAAACTCCTTCATAAAGTAAAAAGGATGATCAGGTGGAACATCAGCAATACTGGTAGCTACTGGTAACCCTACTGTAGCAGTAGAAACTATAAAGAAAAGCATTACTGGAATCACTACTGGAACAATGGCTTTTGAGTCTTTCATACCTTAACAAAACATTCCTTTTCCGAATCCCATACAAAACCTTCTTCCTCAAGTCCCTCACGAATAGCATCGCAAACTGTTTCTTCTACTTCTTCCTTGTTCTCCCAAAGTTGTTCATCTATTTCAATCCTTTCAACAAATTTTTCACTTCCCCGCTTATCATATCCTCTTAGATAATAGCCCCAGAAAGTGCCAGCATAATCAATTTTAACAGTTTCAATTTCTGGTTTTTCTGCTATTCTATCAATAATTCCCGATATCTTCTCCAATATCCTATTCAAGATTTGCTCCTTTTCTTTTTCAGTTAGTTTCGCCATCTATACCAATATTTTCCTCCTTTTTAAATTTTACCAAGCTTACTTCGATAGAACCTTTCCAACAATTCAACTATGAAGTTATTGTAAGTCTTATTTCCCCTTACCTTATTGAGCAATTCTCTAGTATTTTCCCTAACAGGTATCAGCACAATTCTATCATTATAAATCTTTTTTCTTGGCATCAATTCCAATTCATTTATAACTTAAAAATCTTTCGTTATTCTATTTATAACAAAACGATTTCATTTATAACGAAAACCAAAAACCTTATAAATTAATAATGAAATCCCAATAATGAAGGTAACATTCCAAGTAGAACTGGATGAAAACTTATGGAAAACAGCTAGAGGACTAGCAGTCATACATGGATATCCACTTAGACAGGAAATTGAAAAAATTATAAAAGAAAAAATCGAAAACTTTATCAAGGAATACTCACAAAAACAACTACCTTTACCAGCAGGCATAAAGATATAAATGAAAATTGAAATAAGACAGGCAAAAAAAGAAGAATACCAATGTCATTACTGCAACAATCCCATTCTACTACATCAGAAATATGTGAAATACTTTGGTAGAAGAGTATGCCTATCGTGTGCTAAAAACAAGCAAATAATCGACTTTGCCAATAATAACTGCTCTTTGCCTTCCTCCAAGGAAAAAGCCATAGCCAGATACTATTGGAATCTTCTCACACCAACCAAGAAAAGGAAAATCATTTATAAGATAATCAGAGATCCAAGAGAAAGAAACATTTATAACAGAATCGAAAGAGTCAAATGGCAATACTTGGATAACAAACTCAAAAAATTGCTAATAGAGAATTTACAGCTACTTCTGAACTAACCAAAGGAATAACCTTCCTCTCTTAGAAGTGTCTCAATCGTATCCAAGATATCTCTTACCTCTCTCTTGCTTAATCCAGTAGCCAAAGTTCCCTTCATTATTCCTTCTTTATCTGTGTAATCAATTGCTCAATAACCATACTTTCTTGCCAACTTAAGATTAATATTTTTGAGTAAATCATTGATTCTTTCGATTTTTGCCTCAAGTTCTTCCATTGTAGCCCTCTGCATCTATTTCTTATTCTCCTTCCTCATATATAGGTATCCACTCTTTTGGTAAAGCACCATAAATCTTGATCAATTCCTTTCTTGGATGGATGTCTTCCACTACTGTTATCCCTTCTGCTTCTAATTCGGGCAAAATACCAGATTTCCTCAATATTTCCATTGCCTTTCTGTCATGAATTGCCAATACCTTCCTTTCTGCATCCCATTCTACCTGATGTGGAGTCCAGAATAGCCATCCATAGGTATACCATCCAGTAGGAACACCATAAGGATTCTCCTTTATCAAGCAGGCAATCCTTTTACTCCAACCTATGTCTCCTACTTCTGTTGTTCTTATTGCCTCAAATATCTCTGGATGTTTCTCGTAATATTTCCATAAATCACCTTGATGAACTCTGCATACATTTCTCATACAGTAAATCTTCGGCATTTTAGAAAAACCTAATCTCTCTTACTCTACCATCCTCGTAAACCACATAAATTGGCTCATAGTAACCTTTCTTTGTCCACCAAATACCTACTCCAAAAGCACTATTTACCCTCATTCTTTATTGGGATGGAATAAAATAAAACCTTTCTTTAATTGGCTTTACTCCCCATTCCTCTTCTTTTATCCAGACTACAATCCTTCCATTCTTTCTCCTATCCATGTGAACCTTGAAGTGATACTCATGTCCAGCATAGTTGAACTTGAACTCTAATCTGATGTTCTTCAACTGTGAACATTGAAGTAGTTCTTCAATTTCCTCCATTATTTATTTCTTGGTTGAATTTTGAATTAATTCCAGTAACTTTTCCCTTGAAAGATTCAATCTCTGACAAGTTTCGGATATCCATTTTTCTTTCAATGATGGAATACCAAACCAGTTCTTTGCCTCATATTCCCGATAAGACTCAATGAATCGTTCCAATCTTTCATCTGCTATTGTTTCTTTGAGTTTGCTTTTTAATTCCTGTTGAAGTTCCCCTTTAACCTGTTCCAGTTTCTCAGAATAAACAGACAACCAAACTGAATAGAGCTCCTCAGTTAGTTTACTCAAATTTTCGGTTCTGCTCTTAATCTGATCCAGTAGTTCGGAATCGATACTGAGAGTAACATGCCTTTTGCTTCCCATCAGTTTCTTAATACTGAAATATAAATACGTATCGAGACATACAAAAATATTTAAATCTTAACCAGAATAAATCAATGGAAATTGAATGTTACTTCGATTTGCCAATTCTATCAGTATAAACTGTCCCATAAACACAACAGAAACAACGAATTTTTCTCAAAACAGTCGTTCGAAACAGTCAAGTTATCGGATTTTTCACTGAATATCGAAAACAACAGGTTTTTTTCACATACTAAATTTTCACACTATGTATAAATACGTATAAATATCCCTAAAAAATTAATATGTGAGAAATTTTTGACGTTTATGTTGTTCTTGCGGTGAAAATCAAGCGAGAAAAACCTGTTGTTTCTGTTGTTCTTAACCTATGGGTTGGTTTAATTCGAATTGCAACCTGTTTTTATTCTTTCTTCAATTGAATTAGTTGTTGGGTTGGGACAGTGAAACCACTCCTATCTCTTACTAGTTCATCATATGGTGGAAGCAAAGCAATTCCTTTCCATGCTCTTATTTTACCTAGTTTGTAAATCTCTGTAACATAAGGAACGAGAGTAGGTAGTCTTCTTCCTACCATTGCCTTTTCCTGTGGTGTAATTTCGTGGTCTTCGCAAAACTTACAGTAGGCTTCATAGAATGCACCTTTTTCTATCCAAGCACTCGGTTCTGGTTTTACTGCTTTCAGGACAAAATACCTGAGACTGTCAGAGTAACTTGCCCATTTTTCTTGCATTTCAAGTGAAGTCTTGCTCGTTGAAAAGTGTCCCTGCTTTAGTAACCTTTTCAATCCTTCCAATGCCCAGTTTAGCATTCCCGATAGTTCATCTGGAGTAGTCATTTTGTCAAGAATATGAGGATCAGTTCTGGGATCATTTTCAGGAAATGTATTTGGAAACTCAATAACTATCCATCTAGACCAGAATGCTTCACTTGTATCATCCACCATTGGTGGTGCATTGGTGCTGAATAGGAGTTTTGCATAATTTTGAAAATAGAATGGATCTTTACGTTTTTTCTCAGCATAGATCATATCTTCACCTGTTAGCATTTTAAACATTCCAGTAGAGACAAGCCTTGTGAATGGCAAGTCTGCATGAATACAGGCAAGTTTACCATAGAGTTCAGCAGGTGCAAACCTGTTATTGCACAATGCCTGTAAAGAGGGAGTTGCCACATTTTGTTCACCTAAGAATTTTCTTATTAAAGTTAGAAATGTGCTTTTGCCATTTCTTCCACCTCCTACTAGAAGTAATGCTCGATGGAAAGAATGTTTTCTATACAGACAGTAACCTGTGAATTCCTGAAGTATGGGTATGTCTTCCTTGTAGGCTACTTGTTCCAGAAATTCCTTTATTCTTGGACAATCTGCACCTTCTCTGTATTCTACTGGTATCTGCTGTAAGAAAGGATACTTTGGATTATGTGGTAAAAGTTGGTCAGTTTCGATGTCATAAATGCCATTCTTAACATTTATAAGGTTTGGTGGAACTTCGAATTCTTCTGGTCTTCTGTAGGTTGTTTGCCTTATGTGTTCTGTTACTTCTCTTATCTTGTGTGCAGTTGCTTCTTCATCTAAAAGATTTCTGCATTCCTGTGCGATTATTTGTTCTCCCCTTGGATCATAGTATCCTCCATTGTAATAGTAAATTATTCCCGAATCTATATGAGTAGCAAAAGTATATTTCTCTTTTAAGTATTCACCTACAACATAGGCATTGAATCTGAACTTTCCATCTGCATCTATAAGTGCTTTGTCAGGCATTTTCCTCCTTGTCTTTGTTTAGTTCTCCAACAATCTTGATGCTGACTATTTGGTTAAGATTTATAAGAAAAAGGTGTTTTAGGGTTCTGAGTTGTAGAAATCCATTGTTGCTTCCTTCACAGATACCTCTCTTTAAAATAACAGGTTGATTTGGATCAATTGAGCCATTCTTGTAAACAATTTCAATAAATTTTCCCTTTAGTATTTCGATAGGATCAATCTTACTGGTTTTATTCTGTTCTGTCATTGTTTTTCCAAAATTGGGAGTATTTAACTCTTTCTATCTTGTTAGGTTTTCAGTAGTTTTTCTAGGTCTTTTCCGTAAGCACAATCATAACAGAGAGGGACTGATGGTCTGAGCAAGACTATCCATCTTGCATAGATTTCATTGGGTTTGATTTCTTTACCACAGATATGGCATTTGTAGGTTTTTCTTGCTTTAAGAAATCTTAGGTAGCCTTTTTCCCATCCTACCCATTTAACATTAGCATCTTCTATTGTTTCTTTGAATTCCTGTTTGGGTTTTATTGTCCACCATATGTCTGCTTCTATTGTTCTTTTCCTTACTTCTACTGTTTTGCCTTCTGTTGTTAGTTTCTTTACCATTTCTGCTGTCTCTTCATAGGTATTGAAAGTAGCAATTGGTATTGATTTTGGAACTATGTAGACCGAGTAGATAACTTGATTTTGCATTTTTTCTTAGGTTCACAGATTAATAGCCATTCTCCTGTTAACTCATGATACATCCATTCTTCAAAGGTTGCTCTTCTTGGACATACTAAGGCAGAATTGAACAGTTTGCATTCCCTTTTACAGAGACTCAGTTTTGGATAACCACCATACCATTCACAATATATTCTTCCTGCTCTTAGTAGTGGATTGTCTTCCATTTTATTTATAACGTTTTGATTTTATTTATAACTTTTCGGTTTTTATTATTAATGTTTTGCCTGATTTCTTTGACAATTTCACCTATGGCATCATAGCAGTTGAGTAATTTCTGTCCTCTTTCTGTTATAAATATTATTCGTTTTTTGATGCCTCTGTTGTTTTTTTCCCATTTTTCATTTACCAATCCCCATTGTATCATTAAGCCCAAATATTTTAGAACCACATTTGGAGACAGACCTGCTTCCATGAAATCTCTCACTTTTTTCTCACCTGTTGATAGTAATTTAAGGACAGACCAAACTTCATAATTGACCAAATCAATCCACATTTCCCTTTCTGTTCTGAAGTCTTTCATCGTTATTGTTTTCATAACATTATAAATGATTTAAATCGGACTACCAGAGACAGCACTGAGAGTTCTTCCAATACCTGTTTCAAAGAGGCTCTGGATGTGATCATGACCAAAGATTGGAGTCAATTTAGCAAAAAAGAATTGAATGATTTTGCTTTTGTGCAAGTGTTCAATTTCTGTTGTGTGTAATTGGTAGCAACCTATTGTCCATAATAAGGGACAGTTTTCACATCCCTGTGATTTACAGGCGTTCTCTATTGCCAGTTTTTCTAAGTCTGTCATTTTTTGCCATAGGTCTCTCTGATAGAGCAGAGGATATCTCTTTTCACATACTGCCTGATAGACTTTCAATAGGATTTGTGGTGTCATGAATTCGTTTTCAGGTAATAGTCCTATTATGGGTTTAATATTTTTAACCGATGTCCCTACTAGGTCTTGCTCATATTCTATTAGTAATAGTTTGTTTTCTAGAGAATCATAGGCTACCTGTATTAGGTTTAGCGTATCAGAAGTCCATCCCAGTAGTCTTAAGTTTTTCATTTATCAATTTATTTTTTCTCCTTTATTGCTGTTTCTGATGCTAGTTGAATTACTCCTCTTTCTGTTAGTTTGGCTTTACCCTCTATTTCCTCTATCAGTCCAGCTGTTTTCAGTATCGTGTATTCAAGTTCAAGGTAGCCTTTAGGATATTTCAGTTCTCGACTCAATTTTTCTAAGGTTTCATCAACTGGTTTTTCTGTTATAAATGATTCCAGAATGCTGGTTACCCTGTTCTCTATGGATGCTTTAGTAATGGTTTCAACTGCGGTTCTTTTTACATCGGAGGGGATGCCAGATAGAGATGCTTTTACTTGGTATTGCAATCTAGCCAATTGGTATTCTTTGGTGAACCATGCTACCCTGTGTAAGTCATGATTAAGGATATTATCAATGCAGTGGTCTTTTTGTTTGGGAGTCATTCTGTTGTTAACCATTATTGCAAGGCACATAGCAGTTAGCAGTTCAAATGGATCTTTAACATCCACTGGTATAGTAATCATTCCTCGTTTGTATTGCTCTTCTATTTTGTCTCTGAATCTGTCTACCATTACTTTTTCTTTGATTCTTTATCTATCTTTGTAGCACTGTTTTGCATTGCGTTCTCTTTTACAGTTGGGACAATATGCAAATGGCATCGTATCACTTTTTAGCAGTAACATAGGATACAAGTGTTATCTGATTGCTGTTGTCAATATGTTTATAAGGTATTTCTGGGATTTCTGGATAGTTGTTTTTGAGAAAGATGAGAAAGGCTCTGGATATTTCTGGTTCTAAGTTCCATTTCTGTGAATTCTCTGGAATAACCTTTATAAACTTTGGTTTGGGAATATCTGTTCCTGCTTTACCTGTTACTCTCAATACCCATGCCTTATAAATGGAATAGCGAGGAACAGATTTCCAATTGATTTCTGAATGTGAATCCAGAATAATGTTATAAAGTTTTCGAAATGTTACCTTTGTAAGAGAAATTGCATGGTAATTGCCTATCCACTGTTCTTCTGGTAGTCCACCTTTGTTTTCCTCTTCTCTAGAGGCAAATAAATAGAAGGGAGTGAGCTGGTATTTCTCTGCTAGTAATTCCAGTTCCTTTTCTACATAGCATCTAATGATATTGTCATAGTCAATGAAAACCACATGATGAAAATCATTTGGAATTCTTGACAGCATTCCTATAGTTGGGAATCTTGGATTTGCTTGAATATTGAATTCCATTTTAAATGATTCATTTTTGATACCTATGGTAAGGTGTCTTCTGCCTTTGTCAATAAATGGCAATGGGATTTTGTTTATAATGTTATTGATTTTGTTTATAATCTTATTTTGGGAGTTCATAGTCAAGCACCTGTGTTATCAATTCTGCTTTCTTTTTACCGATACCTTCTATTTGCGTTAATTGTTCTGGTCTAGCCATGAATACTTTTCTAGGAGAACCAAAATGCTGTAGCAATCTCTTGGCTAGTGTTCCACTCACTTCTGGTAATCCCTCTATCAGGAACAATGCTCTGTCTTCTAATGTTTCTAGTCTTGGTTTCGGTCTTAACCCAATCTCTTTTCTTTCTTTGACTTTGCCTAGAGTAAGTGCAAGTGAACCTAGTGTTAGAGCGGAATAATAGGGAGAAGTGATCCACATGGTAGGTATTCCATAGTCAACAAAGCCAGATACAAGTGTTCCTATGAGTGCATGTGTGCTGAATCCTTGTTTTTTAACATATTTCTGGACTTTCCATAGACTGCCTTCAAGTAATAGGAATGCTATGGTTTTGTGTTGCAATTCTAAATCCGATTTGAGGTCTGATAGGGTTGCAAAGTCATGCCATATCGTTCCATCTGTTATGCTTCTTACCAAGTCTGTTGTAGTCTTTCTCTGGATTATGGCTATTCCCTTATTACCCAATATCATGTAGTCCACTGGTAGTGTTTTTCTTTCTATTGCTATTCTGTCATCGTATCTCTTGTCTGTAACTAGGTATTCTACCAGTTTCTTTGGTTCTCTTGTATCTACTATTAGTATCGGTTTGTTTTTATTTATAACAATATTTTGCTCTGTCATTTTATTTATAACGTTTTCTCTTCTGATTCGCTTATTAATTTTAAAAATGATTCAGTCCAACCTGTTTGTCCTGTAAATGCCTTTTCAAAGGCTCTTATCACTTGCAGTGTTGGGATTTTTTTAGGTATTGTTCCTCCTATACTACATTCATGACCTCCCATATCTGTTCTCAATTGTTCATTTACTAGGGTTGCTATGTTTACTAGATTGATTCCTTGTTCTTCTTTTGCTCTTCCTGATAATTCTGCATAGTCTCCTTGTATTCCATAGTTTACTGCTATGCATGGTTTATGTTGGGACTTCACAAAGGCAACCCATGATGCTACTGATAGGGGATGATTGATAAGACAGAATTGAAAGTTGGAAAAGTCAAGTGTTTTTACATAGCGTTCTGATAGGATTTCATCTCTGATTTCTGTCCATAAATGATACCAGTATTTGAGAATGGTGCAGTATGGGTATTTCAGGTCTTGTTCTCTTGACTGTAGTATGGTTGGATCTTTGGGATTTCTTAGCCATTCTAGGAAGTCTTCAAGTATTGCCAATGTTCCTGCTCTTTTTATCTCTTCTACTGCTTTTAGTCCCAACTCAGCACCTTTTTCAAATGCTAGTCTTTTACCTACTGATAAAAAGCGAGAATACAGACTGGGTATTGGTAATTTGGCTTCATATTTGCCAGTCCAATAGGCGAAGTTCCAAAATAGTTCTGGGTATTTTTCCTTAAGTTCTGCTAGTAATGGTTGTGTTCCTTTCAGTTCATAGGCTACGTCTCCAAATATACCAATAATTGTTAGTTGCTCATCTATTGGTTCAATTTCTCTGTTCATAGCTTTGACAAAAAGGTATGTTATGGAAGAGGTGCATTGCTCTGTGTCATGGACTATTTGAAAGTTTGGACTTGCATAATCCATTGGATTTATTCCTTGTGGTTCATGATGGTCAAGTAATATTACCTTTGATGAGGGATGTTGTAATGACCATTCTGCTAGAGAATCAAGTGTTGTTTTCTTCACTCCTAAATCAAGAACATAGATAGTGTCTGCCTGTTCTGGTAAATCTTTATAATTTATTCCGAAATTATACCATTTTTGAAAGGTAACTTTTGCATTGGGACTTAGATAGGTTTTGATTAGGTGTGTGGATATGATACCATCGCAATCATGATGGGAAAAAATGTAATCTGTCATTCATTTTTTGAGTTTAAGAATACCATTCTCGACTGTTACTTTAGCTTCTTCTAGTATGTCTTCAAAGGTGCATTCTAGAT
>Ga0326760_1000227_pt1 | contig 32547 bp, 33 predicted proteins | sample GCREP_S_FD_207668 | JGI IMG/M metagenome (GOLD analysis project Ga0326760, IMG submission 207668) | Hot spring sediment microbial communities from Geyser Creek Basin, Yellowstone National Park, WY, United States - GCR.EP_S | ecosystem: Environmental > Aquatic > Thermal springs > Near-boiling... | reverse complement strand
CGTGGAGCTCAGTTAATACTGGTGAACGAGTTGCCACTGTGGAAGTGTGAAGTTTGTGGCTTAATATACGAAGGGGTAGAGCCACCTGAGAAGTGTCCTAAGTGTGGTGCTCCACGAGAGAAGTTTAAGCAGTTAACACGACAAGAAGAAGAGCTTGTAAAGAGGTCTAGATACACCAATTACCTACACATGAAGGCGTACGTTCTACTCAAAGAGCTACTAGCAGTAGCTGAAGAGGGGATAAAAGACAACCTAGACCCTGGCTGCTACAAGATCTTCAGTGAAGAGAAAGAGTTCGCCTTAATAACGATGCAGAAGATCATGGCTGAGCTAGAGGCACACATGAAGAAGGGCAAGTGGGGTTAGATATAACCTTAATCTTTTTAATTAGCTCTCACTTAACATATTTCGCATTTCGCACTATAGGTGTTGGAGTTGTTTGGTAAGCACCCACTAGATCTTCCTCGAGATAGGAAGCTGACTAGAGACGAGATCGCAGATGCGCTCAGAATATCGATTATGGCGGAGCTAGACGCCATCAACTTGTATCTTCAAATAGCTCGCTCAATAGAAGAGCCTGAGATTAGGAGGGTCTTTGAGGATGTAGCTAGAGAAGAAAAGACGCATGTTGGCGAGTTTTTAGCAGTCTTGAAAACCATAGACAAAGAGCAAGCTGAGGAGTTGATGAGAGGAGCTAAAGAAGTAGAGGAATTAACAGGTTTGAAGACAAACGCAAATGCGCTTCAAACGGAGAGAAGGGACGTAGAGGGCGTTGGTTCAGTAGAGGAGGTGGTAAAAAACACAGTTAAGAAAATAGTGTTGGAGAATAGGAGAGTAATTAATAAACTACCAGTCATTAACCTCGGCAGAGGAGTAGACGCCGTATCAGTAGAGATCATTAAAGAGGGTAGATTAGAGAGATCCGTACTACCCCTATTAGAGTTCTCCGAGAATTTTAGTGTAAGCCAGAGGGCAATAGACACTTACACATCTAGCCGTGGAGTCTTAGAAATGCCCGATGTCGATAGAGCGGCTTATTCACTAGCTGTGAGAGAAGAGGAGTACGTCGTTGAAGTCATTAAGAACAATGGTTTAAAAATGAAGAGAACCGATTGGAGTCAACCCGGTCAATCGGTTGAAGACGTTGCAAAAGCAGTTGTAGAGATAACTAGGAGGGGTGGTTTAAAGCCAATAGTCCTCATAGTTAACCCGGTTGACTATACAAAGCTCCTCGTGGTCGATGGAAGAACAGGGGTGATGGATCTAGAGAGGTTAAAGCAACTAGTAGATGCCATAGTGTATACACACTCACTGAGAGAGGGCGAGTCAGTAGTGTTGAGTGCAACGAGCAATACGCTAGACATCGTGTACGGGGCAAACGCAGAGGTAGACTACATAGGCCCGCAAAACGGATACCACGTCTACAGAGTTTGGAGTACACTAGCAGTGAGGATTAAAACGCCGGATAGAATAGTGGTGTTGAGTAAAGAGTGATGAACAATGTCAACCCACTCTAAAATAATCGAATTCATTCAACTAGAGAAGAAGTATGCAGAGGAGTTGAAAAACCTAGCTGAAGCCATTAAACACCCTGTACTAAGAACACTCTTCCTAGGAATAGCGCAAGACTCTCTAAAACACAGTATGATGTATGAAGCAATATTACAGCTTACATCACAAATACAGCCATTTATAGCTCTCGAGGAACTAAAGAACATAGCTACAATAATTTCTAAACACATTGAAACAGAGTTGAAAATGCTTGAAGAAGCAAGAAAACTACTATCCACGAGCCAGGATCCAAGGATAAAACTACTCGTCGCAGCAATAGCGGATGATGAGGCAAAACACCACGCTCTCCTCCTCGCCATTAAGGAAAACATAGCGGAGGAAGAGGCATTAACGGAGCAAGTATACTGGGACCTAGTCTGGAAGGATAGCCCCTGGCATGGGACTCCAGGGGGTTAACCTTTTACTTTTAATTATTTTTAATCTAGACTTAGGAGGTATGAATTGAACCGGTTGATTTAATTGCGTAGAGTAGAAGTGTTAATACATCCAACTTGTTTATCGAGTTATAGACTCATTAAAAAGCTAATCGAGAAAAACACTATTAGTAGAGTTAAACTAGTATCGATGGAAAACCTATTTCAAATAATTAACTATAAGGCTTGGAGTGTTCCATGGATAATAGTGGATGGTCAAGCCGCCGCTACAGACCCAGTAGAATACCCCGAGCTCGAAGCTATAATTGAGAATAGAGAGCTAGTAGTAAGAGATCCCTTGGAGGCGTTTAAAAACACTATCATACATAGCGGTTATCTTTCAAGTATAGTTGCATTGTGGGGATCTATAAACCCCATATTAAACAATGAAGTCATCTCTGTAGCTATTCGAGAGCCGATCACGAAGATCAATGTAGAATATGTGAAGGAGAGAATAGTGGAGAAGAAGGAAGAGATTTATAGAGAAATAATAGACGTAGTTTATAGAACACTGGGAATAGCGTTTGTTAGAGAGCTACTGTGGGCTAGTAGAGGCGAGTTGACGGAGGATGATCTAACCAAATACGTAGACCCCCTCATAGTTAAAACATGGCTAATTGCAAAGGCGAGTATTGGTAGAATTGGACTACCCAGAGACCCCTGGAATAGAGGAAGCGAATCAGCAGAAGCAATATCAAACTTCATATCCAGGAGTGCGAGGGGGATACTGAACAAAGTTAGGAGAGAGTATGAAGAAATAACTAGCGATGAAGACTACTGGAGGGTAATACGTGAAATAAGTGATCAAGTCTAAATCGTAGTTTTTAATCCAAATAAGCCAGTAGGAAAGTGGGGCCGCGGGGATTTGAACCCCGGGTCACGGGGGCCCAAGCCCCGCATCCTAGCCAGGCTAGACGACGGCCCCTATCTATCACTGAGAATCACTACTGGCTTTATATCTCTTATTCAGCTGGAGAATATCTTTGAGACCTCGCTCTTATACATAGCAATGCTCTTAGTCGTAGCTGGGTCTACTCCACGCTTAACTCCGAGATAAACGCTTGCCAGCCCTAAAACTAGGCTTCCATACATTAGTCTCTCTAGGAGAGTAGAGCCTTTCAGCTCTAAGCGGTAGACTTGAGCGTCGAGAAGTCTGTACACCCTATCCATGAACTCGACGAGCTTGACGCCAACGCTATCAGCCGGATCTAGTATCTCTAACACGGCAAACTTAGATGGGACGGGGAACTCGTAGCCAACTATGTCGTTGTGCATCCACTCTGGTGCTATGTCTACTTTAACGACTAGTTTACTGTTCTCGTTAAACTCGTTTTTACCTCTGATCGCCAGTGGATCGTATGGGCTGTGAGTAGCGATTACGAAGAGTCTGTTTTCGCGGATCATTTCAAATAGCCAACTCGCTATCTCCTCGCCTATCTCGATACAACTAGGTGTAGTCTTCTCTAGAAACGCAACGGACTCTAGTGCTTCGTCTTTGCTAACAATAGTTACACCGCTGGAATCTAAGAGCCCTAAGATCGCGTAGAGCATTGCTGGAAGAGAAGCTCTTGGCAAGAGGCCGGGTGGGACTTGTACATGTAGCAATCCATGCCTAGCAGATATATCTCTAAGAGCTCCACCACTAGACACCGTAACTACTTTCCCCTTAGTCTTGAGGGCTCTTTCAAGCGCTTTTATCGACTCGAGAGTGTTTCCACTGTAGCTTACAATGATTACTAGCGTCTTCTCGCTCACGAAGCTGGGGATCAAATGTGACTTGTTAACATATACAGGTATACCCCCCTTTGACGCTGAAAGGACCTGAACATAGTCTCCAACGATGCCACTTCCACCCATACCAGTGATCAAAATCTCGTCGAAGCCCCCCTCAACTCTGTATCTCCCCCACTCGTTGATCGACAGCAGTGCTTGCTTAGGCCATGACAAGTATGCTTCAACTAATCTTGTTATCTCCACATCCTCCACCAAGCTGGTTTATAACCTACGCTGAGTAAAAAGTGGATTGGGAACTGGGGCCTATAAAATGTCAAAGAGCGATCTACTAGACGAGCTAGTGCGGGGTCAAGTGGCATTTGCCTCTAGAAATATCAACGCCTTGATAAAGCTTGGCATATTAGTGATAAAGAACCTGCTGAAGAGAAACCTTCGAGTTGTAGTTCTAGATGAAAAGGGCCTGCTATCTAGATTTGCACCAGTAGAGTTTTTTGATAAAGTCGCTTTCGTGAAGAGTCTTGATGAGATAAGCGCTCAAAGCGAAGCATTGGTGGTGGTAGCCCCAGGCAGCCTAAAAAGGTATTACAAGTGCGATTCTAAGGTAACAGTGTTGCTGTTAAAAAGCCCGGCTAGATCGTTGAGGGGGTTCAAGCAGTACTACTTACAACGCATCCCTGGCACTAGCGACTATATCCTAAAACCTATTGGCGAGGTAGGAGCCTTTAGAGTGAGACTTACAGAGAGTGGTGTAGAGGAGGTTCCAGGTCCGGAGGGGGTTCTTGGACGCGCATATACTATTATAAAGGAGTCTCTATTCACATATGGCGAAATAACGGTGAAAGACGCTGTAAGGATCATCTCCAAGGAACTGGGACTAGATAAGGCAGAGGCGCGAAAGGTCCTATTGAACTTAGCGAGAAAGAGATACATAGCAGTAGTGAGTGGTAGGATCACCTTACCTTGAACAAAACAGCCCGCCCCGGAAACGTTTTTGAGACCCCCTTTCGGACGCGATGTCGAGATGTAGACCCCCTCAATATTATCCCCCAACACCTACGATATTAACATGGGGGTAGGGGGTAGGTTGAATGGGTATTACAGATGACGGTTTTCAGGGGTGGGCTAGTTGAAGCTACTTAGTCATCCTCCAAGGATCAAGGTTTTAGAGGCCATAGGGGCTATTGGCGATGGTAGAGTCAAACAGGTCTCTGATACAAAGGCTTTAGTCAAGTCTAGTATGGGTGATAGAGAGTACAAGGTCGTCTTGATCGGCCAAGACGCTAGAACTTTTAGAGCGTATAGTAGCGATAATGGAACGCTATTCAAAGGATACGTTGGCTACCCAATACTAGCGTTCATGATGGTCAAGGGCTATCTGCCTCTAGATAGGGAAGTTATGAACGCCATGAAGGGGGTGCCATGGAAAGAGCTCAATGAGAGGTATCAAAAATATGCCGTAGTGGAAAGTATCGTAATATCGAGAGCTGAGAAATTGAATGTTCCACGTAACATAGTAGATGACTACATCAACATCGTGCTCAAAAAGCTAAGTCTATACAAGATCTACTTCGACGAGTCTCTATCTAAAATGTGAAGTACTGCTCTATGTGTAAAAACGAGATCTGCTCTTTCTACGTGATATCATCGGGTATAATGGGGGGCTTTTCAGCTAGATTTATAATTGGAAGAGATAGTCCTGGCTTAGGTGTTTTTGAGAACTCATATCTCTCCTCCCCCGTTGATACAATGATGTAGTTTGCTTCTACCACTTGGATGTTGTTCACATCAAACGTGTAGTAGTAGAACACTGGCAAACCATATTGCCTATAGTAGTCTCTAAACACTCCTAGTATCCCAATCACGATCTTGTCTTTATGTTTGAATTTTAAGAAATATGCTGTAGCCTGCGTAGGAATAGATGTAGATACCGCGAGCCTCACCAGATCGTTGAACGACGCCGTCTTTATTGGGAGAACCTTGTCCTCGATCACCACATCAACCCTCACTAGATGTAGGTCTTTTGCGTCTTTTTAAGTTTCATCAATTTTTTCAAATGATTATAAAGAATAAACAAGAGCCGTTCATCAACCTCTAACTGCCTTAACCTCCTAGACTCTTTAATGATCTTGACGGGGGTGGTAACAAGTAGGGGGCTGTCACCTTCATATCTAAACACTACCTCTCCACGATCTATGACGAGCAATGGTGCCTTATGTTGTCTCTCGCCCGTTACGTAGTATCCAACGTGAACTATCGAGATGCCTATAATGTGGCTAATCTCCACGAGAATTCTGAAGGCTTGATCACTGAGTAGAGCTGGACTCAACGTGGTCAACACGATGTGAGCGCCCATATAGGTGAGGATCCTGGCAAACTCCGGTATCAAGGCGTCTTTATCAAGTAGTATGGCGTAGTTTATGTAATTATCACTTAGTATCTCTAGTGAGCTACCATAATGTAGGGGTTTTGTACCCTGACATGTATTGCAAAGGATCATTCTATTAGTGAAAAGGGCTGTTCCCGTTCGACCCTCGATGAACAGGTTTGATATATAGACTCCACGCCTAGACTTTTCGAAGACGTATGGAGAAATGAGGTTTAAGCCGCTTAAACGAGCAAATTGTCTAAGAACCTTTACATATGGGTCTTTCTTGCTGATTGAATACTGTTTGTAGTCATTATTGGGCGGGCTTATAACACAGTGAGGCATAAAAGGTGGGATTACAACTGTCTTAACGTCTGATCTTTCGAGAAACCTTAGTGTAGATCTAACCCTATCGAGGCTAACAGTAAGCATTAACTCAGGTAGCGGTATGTACGAAATAGCTAACCTTGCTCCGCCCTCGCTCTCGTGGAGATCAACTACCTCTAATTTCTCTGGTTCTTTCATGAAGATTTAGCTCCTCGATTTAGCTTCTCGACACACTCCTCTGCCAAGAGTTCACCAATCATTTCATTAAGTGCTTTCTTCACCTTCCCATTGATCTCGCCAGTTCTACTTTCAACCTTCTCAACGACCTCTTTGTATATCTCTGAAAGTGCTTGCTGATAATCTAGCATGTTCGCCTCTATCTTGTCCATTTGCTCTTCTAAGCGCCTGGTCGTCTCAACCCCTACGAGATCTCCGAAATGCTCGCTCAGGAACTTATGGACATAACTACCGAGTGGGCTTACAATTAGAGCTTTTGATTTCTTCGATACAATCACGTACTTTCTGTCGAGGAGCGTTTGGATGATCTTAGCGTAGGTACTGGGTCTTCCAACCCCATTCTCCTTCATCCATTTCACAACATCGTGGAACTTGGGTAATGGGTACCTTACACGTGTCACTTTCTCGACAGAGGCGGTAACGGGGCGAGTGAGAGTTTCAACCCACTCTTCTACACTGGTGATCGTGTGCGGGTATAATTCATGAAAGCCTTTTTCGACGATTCTACATGTAACCTCAACAGGCACTTCGTGACTCTTCCCATCAACTATGAACTCTACTTTCAGTTTAGCCTTTAGAACTCTAGCTGGAGGCATTTGACTCGCGATAAACCTCCTAAAGATCAAGTCATATAGGCGCACGTGCTCTCTTGTTAACCTACCAACAACGGTGATGGCTCCTTCATGCACAAGCTCCATTAGCGTGTACGCATCAACAGGCCTTGTTGGTCTTATAGCCTCGTGAGCTCCCCCCTCTCCCCACGTCCTTGGCCTGAAGTAGTCTCTATACTTGTCAGCTCCATATCTCGCCTCTAAGTACTGCCTCGCGACTTCTAATCCAGCATCACTCACTCTAGTGCTGTCTGTTCTGTGGTACGTTATTAAGCCCATTTCGAACAAGTCTTGAGCGAGCTCCATAGTCTTGGTCGTCGTGAAACCAAGGATTCTAGATGCATCTGCGAGCAGGCTATCTGTGGTGTATGGTGGTGGCGGGTTCACAACGTCCTCTCGCACTTCAATTAGCGATATCACAACGCTTTCTGGGTATACGATCTTTTTGATGTTAGTCGGGTGCTTAAAGATCTTCACGGCATCTTGGTAATCTAAAGTGATCGGTAAGGTCCTCCCCTCCTCCACGTATAGTTGAACTCTAAACTTCATGTACTCATGCATCTTCGCCTTCTCGTTCTCGTCTTTAATAAATCCAAGAACAGGGGTTTGCACTCTACCCGCACTTAAAAACTTATAGGGCTTACAACACCTATCTCTTAGCGAGTCGTCATGAACACCCTCCTTCTTCAATAGACGGGATATACAGTAGAGTGGCCACGCGTGCTCCTGCACAATTTTTGAGAGCGAGAAACCTAGCCACCTATCCTCTACTCTCCTCACAATTTGTGACTCTACAAGGCTCTTATTGAACTCTCTCGGATTGAATATGGCTCTTATAAGAGCTCTCCTAGTAACCTCATGGAACTCCACTCTGTAGATCCTCTCTGCGTAAGGTTCGAGAAGCGACTTGATGTCCCAGGCGATCTTCTCCCCCTCGGCATCGGGGTCTGTACCAATCAACACGACATCGACTTCGCTCGCAAGCCTCTGGAGGGACCTAACAATGTCAAGCTTTCTATCGGAAGAGTCGACGGTCGCTCCACACCTCGGGCACTTATTTTCATCTGTAAACTGGTGTCCGTTTGGACACTTCTTGATATCGGTGTATACAGGTATGTACTTAGTGCCCGTGGAGTTTCCATCTATTATAACTCCATAGAGTGAACTCCTACCCATGGCCTCGAGTGGGGGGTCGTCGACTACGAGATCATAGATGTGTCCACCTGTAGCCACAATGTTTAGAACGTAGTTGCCGATGGTCACTTCGTACACACGTAGCTTGTCTCCTATAATTCTCACGCTTGGCTTCCCGAAGAAGTTGGCGATGGTTCTAGCTTTATTGGGAGACTCGACAATTAATAGAGCAGTCTTTACTAGCTCGATCTGCTTCTCGGGCTTAACCTCTCCTGCAATTATACTCTTGACCTTAAGCCTCTCATCTTCTATCTCCTTAATGAGGGAGTCTAGGTTGATCTCGCCGATGCTCTTTATCTCAAACCCTTCGAAGATCCAGCGTAGACGCTTGACTAAGCCATTTAGTAGTCTAGGGTCATCGACGAGAACCACGGATAAGCCCTTAGTAATGCCGCCTGGGTATAGCCTTGAACACCTTCCACTAGCCTGTATATATGTTGCGACATCTGGGATCAAGATATAGAGCTCTCCGTTCTCACTTACCAACCCCACGTCTCCGAGCCCCTTGATCTTCTCAAGTATGTCTGCTCTCTCTAGATACCTCCTTAAGAGTTCAAAGCCTTCAAGCAAGTCTTTCAATAGAGGGGTCTCTTCGTCAACTCTCTCTCCCTGGAGCGCTCTTATGAATTTCTCTCTTAGGACAGCCACGGCTCCTTGGCTCATAGTGCGTAGTCTACGCGAGATCCTGCCAACCAAGATCGCGATTTTCTCTTTCTCCTCGCCTTCTAAAACCTCTCTAACTATAGACAACAATCTAACAACATCTATGGGCGAGGCGGTCTGTAGCTTTACGCTGAATTTGTGTCTTGGAACCCCGACAAACAGTACAAATTTTACTCTTTCTGGAAGATCGAGCCCACGCACTAAGACCCCATAGTATGAAGCTACACCCACGAGGATCCCTACTTTGCCACTAGCGAAGTCTTCAATTAGCTTCATTTGCCTCTTCGAGTGGAACGCCTCGGCGCTAAGCCCCTCTTCTTTCAAGGCCTTTGCAACTTTCTCGGCAAACTCTATCCCTTTATCGATCGGGACAAAGATGAGAAGTCCGTCGCGAAGTATTTTCGCATACTCTACGGTCTTCTTGAACAGCTCCTCTTCGTTGCTACATATGACGTAAGCATCAACAATGTTTCTAATGGCTTCGGGTTTTGCACCAGCCTCGAAGTTCAAGAACACTCTAAATAGCTTTGGATAGATACCTCTAGGTCTACCAGTCGCACTATTAACTATCAACCTCACCTCTTTGAGCTTAGACTTGGCGTCTCTGATTTTACTTTCAAGCTTTTCGATCTCACCCTTAATCCTCGCGGCTTCTTCGCCTTGAGCAGTAACGACCCTAGTTTTGGCTTTAATGAGCTTTATCCCCTCATCGATCTCGTCGTCGCTTAGACCTATCATCTTTAGTAGCCGCCTAACAGCTCTACCACTTCTCAAAACCGCGTCAACGTCGTCCATAACTACCAAGTTGTATACGCCCTTGGGTAAGACTTCCTCGTATCTATGCATAAACGCGCTTGTCGAGAGCAATATGTCAAAGTCTAAGCTCTTGACTTTATCAATATAGAACTCCTTTTCTTTCCTGCTCAGCTTACCATGTATACATACGACTCTTAAACACTCTCCACCCCACTCATCTGGCGTACATATCTCAAATCCTACATTCTTAGCGAACTCGAGGAGCTTTCTCCAAGCCTGAACAAGCAGTGGTGTGGTTGGAAATGCGAGATAGACCTTTCTATCGACCCCCCTCTCCTTCAACCCCTTTATAGCGTAAAGCGCAGCTACTAGAGAGAACACTGTTTTCCCAGTGCCAGTAGGGGCTATAATGCTAAACGAGTATCCACGTAGCAGCCGCCTAGCCCACGTTCTCTGCGCACTCCACATTTTAAAGCCCTTCGTAGCCTTCATGAAGAACTCTTCAAACTTCTCTAGTTCTCTCTCCTCGTTAAGCAGCTCTACGATCTGCCCCTTCATCGTTATGTATTTCTCGTAGAGCTCTAAGACCTCTCTACGCGTCAACGACGATATTTTGTTCTCTCTTATTATTTTCTGAAAGACCCCTTCATCTAGACACTTCTCACAGGGGGCCTTGTAGCTAAGTCTAAGGTCTGAGATAGATTCTCCACAATTGTAACACGCATACCTGTAGATCCCACGAACACGTTGAGGGGGCTCCACTGTTGTAACGCCCAACACTTTCTCAGAGATTATGTTGATCACCATGCCTGTATATCCGATTCGTTAAATCGTATTATGTGGGCTTTTAAATTTCAAGGGGTTATAAAGCTCGAAGCTCGTAGAGACACGTAACCAATTGGTGATCACCGCGCATCCTGGACTTGACCATCTAATTCTCCCCGCCCACTAGCTATAAATCCTCTAAAGTAGTTACAGAGTACGGGTGAGACTGGTGTTTAAGCTTAAAGTTATCAATAGGAAGTACGCTCAAGCGATCCTCACAAACCTTAGGAACAAAAACATCTCACAAATCGAATTCCGAAAGGGTCTTGTAAGGCTTGGTAGAATACTCGGTTTAGAGATAGCTGAAGACTACGACTACGAGGAGGTCGAGGTTGAGACGCCACTCGGCGTAGTCGTAAGAGGTGTTAGAATGAAAGACCTTGACAACACGATAATAGTGACTGTGTTGAGAGCTGCATGGCCATTGACAGAGGGGCTTATCAAGATATTCTACAATGCCAAGCAGGGGGTTATAGCTGCTCGTAGAGTTGAAGAGAAGGGGATGAAGAACTATGATTTTGAGGTCGAAGTGTCTTATGTGAAGCTACCGAAGATCACAAGCGATAACATAGTGATCATTAGCGACGTCATGGTAGCTACGGGTTCAACGCTACTTAGAGTTATCGATAAGGTGAGGGAGAGAGGTGAGCCAAAGAGGTTCTACGTGGCGTCAGTGATCTCAACGCCTATAGCCATAGAGAAGCTCCAGAAATACGCTGATGTGTCGGGTATCGATCTAAGAATGTTCACCCTGTCCATAGACCCGGAGGTCAATGACAAGGGCTTTATTGTCCCAGGATTAGGAGATGCTGGAGATAGAGCTTTTGGGTCGTGATGGGTTATAAGACCTCGTTAAAGATTGCAAGGTCATCGTTACTTAGCTTTTTATACCTCTCGAGGCTACCGACATCATACCATGCACCTTCATAGATGTATGCAAAGACTTTGTAGCCCCTCTTGATCATCCATGGAACGAGATCTCCCATAAAGTCGAAGTTCTTACCCAGGCTATCCTCGATCGGCTCCTCTAGAACGCTACTCTCTAGTACTCCAATGCCAAGAGTCGCCATTATATCCAGCTCCGGCTTTTCTCTGATCTCCTCGACTACGAGCCTATCGTTAACTTTTACGACGCCAACAGGCACTCTATATCGTCTACTAACAACGAGAGTCAAATCGGCATTTACATTTCTATGGTAATTGAAGAGATCGTGTATATTCACCGGTGCTAGTATGTCCCCATACCATATTAGCGCTCTCTTCGAGATTAAGCCAGACCTGTAGGCTTTGAGTATGGCGCCTCCAGTTCCACGATAGCCGTCATGTTCGTCAATGGAGTAGTCGATCTTTACACCAAATCTCGCCCCATCTCCAAAGTAATTATAGATGTACTTCCACTTGTAGCCGACTAGAAATACAAACTCTTGTATCCCGAATCTCTTGATCCACTTTACGATCATTTCGAGGACTGGCTTTTCATGCTCGCCAACCGGTATCATGGGCTTTGGAATGATCTCTGTGTAGGGGTGAAAGCGGGTTCCAGCCCCACCGGCAGTTATGACAGCCTTGACATCTCTTAGCGTCATAGTATAACACTGGTAGTGTTTATAGCGCTCTTGTTTAAAAACCTTAAAACTTCAAGTTGAGCTCGCGCACGAGCGCTTTCACAGTCTCGACTACGGCTTCGCGTGAGCTCATCGAGGGGGACCAGCCAAGGCTCATGAGCTTCTGAGAGTTGAGCGCGATCCTCTTCACATCGCCAGGCCAGCCTACACCGTGTAGTATGGGCTTGTAGCGGACTTCAACCCTACCCTTCAAGCCAAGGGTTTCAAGCAAAATCTCTACTAGCTCTCTCACCGTTATCCAATCAGTGTTGCCAACATTGTATACTTGGTAGGTTTCACTGCTCTTTCTCCAAGCAACGAGTGTAGCTTCAACAGCGTCTTTAACATGTAGATAGCTTCTTACTTGAAACCCATCTCCAAGTACTTCTAGAGCACTCTTGTTCTCTCTCAGCTTCATTAGTAGATCGTAGATCACCCCGTGCCTCATGCGAGGACCTACAACGTTAGCATAGCGCAATACCACAGCCTTTATCCCATAGAGCTTACTATAAGCATGTATCAAGGCCTCGCAGGAGGCCTTGCTAGCTCCATAGACTGAGACTGGTCGCACTGGATACTCTTCATCTACTGGGATGACATCGGGCTCTCCGTAAACGCTACTTGAGGATGCAAACACCATCTCTTTGACGTTTTTGATCCTCATAGCCTCCAGAAGGTTGAATGTTGCAACAACATTTTCTCTGAAATGCACCTCTGGATTAGTAGTGCTCACTCTCACCTCGGGGTTGGCGGCGAAGTGAAACACAACGTCAATACCTTGCACCACATCCTCTACAACGTGTTTCTCTTTAAGATCTCCATTGACGAAGACTATGTTACCCGCCTCTATATGGCTCTTAATGTTGTTAAGACTACCTGATGATAGGTTGTCAAGAACCACTACATCATAGCCCTCAGTCACAAGTCTATCTACTAAATGGCTACCGATGAAACCCGCTCCACCAGTCACTAAAACCCGCACACAGACCACCCCCCTTTAGCAGTATTTGCAAGTGTTATAATTAAACAAGTGGCTTTCCAAATCTCTCCTCTAAAGGCTTAGTCTTAACACGCACCTTCATGGTGTACAGGTGATTTAGTGTCTTAATGGCCTTTCTCTTTGATAATAACTTGTTGTTGTTACCACAGTAGGGAGAGTATATACACTTAGGACAACCATCATCGCAATTACACCTAGCCATCAACTCGTAGGCGATATCGATCGTTCTCTCTAGCTTTAAGTATAGGAGTTTCGCGACTCCAGAACCGCCGATCTCGGCGTCGTAGACGACGATGTCTCCACTGGGGTAGCTTACCCCTCCGAGATCTGTGAGGCCGGCTCCACAAGTGAGTCGAGCAGCCTCTATCACTGCGTGTTCAATGGCGTGAAAGGCTTCTGCAGAATCGAGAGTGTTAAACTCCGCTGGTGAATCCAATTTAAATATTGTAGCTCTAGTCGCGTATCTATAAGTTAATGGAGGGTCGAGATCCTTCGTGTAGATGACCTCTCCGCTGTATAAGTCCCTGAGGACGTAGCCCACCACCTTGACCTCTAGTAGAACCTTTGCATATGTAGCTGTAAAGCCGTAATGAGTTTCTCGCTCGAGCTCTACACTGTAGTCTGCAACATCAACAGAGTAGAGAGGTCTGGTGTAGACTTCAGAACCAGCTTCGTAGGGCCTGATATAGGCCACCTTATCGTGTAGATCTAGTTTCTCAACGATGTAAGGTCGCCTATTGTAGTAGTAGATCGAGCCTGGATATAGCTCTAGTACTGCTATCGGCAACTCTCTCTCACCAATAGTTTCTGCTCGCGTAGAATCCACTATTTCGACCCGATCTCCAGGGGAGCGTATGCCCCCCTTTGACGCTACAAACCTCCTAGCAACCGGGTATTTGGGAGTTACGTAGGGGCCGATCCTCCTTATAACCCCTTCAGCGATGAGATCGTCGACAACGCGTCTCCACTCGTCTAGAAGGCTGGTCAAGCGGGCTTTACCCACCTGTAGGAGATACGACACTAAGTGTAGTTTTGCCACCTCCTCGTTATTAGTCTCTATAACACTAGGTGGAAGCTCACGGTCAAAGAAACTAGCGGGGTTTCTTGTGTAGTACGCATCTATGGGAGTGTCGCTAAGCACCGTTATTACGTACCCCTTTCTCCTACGCCCAGCTCTCCCAGCCCTCTGAATATACTTAGCTAATGTTGCTGGTGGAGATGCGAGTAGTACAGCGTCGATCACCCCGATGTCTATTCCAAGCTCGAGCGTTGGTGTAGCAATAACGCCACTGAGAGCCCCCTCTCTAAGCCTTCGTTCAACATCCCTTCGAATCTCATGCGATATACCAGCTCTATGAACAGCTATATTTAGAGCGTACTTAGACTCTAGTATACTCCCAACGAGCTCAGCAAGTTGTTGACTATCAACAAAAGCGATAAACCTCAACCCTCTTTCAACAAGGAACTTTGCGAAAACAGCAAGCACGCTCCATCTGCTCAAGTGGCCCGAAGAGATCAGTATGTGAACCGCCGTCCCCTTCCTATACGGCGACCCCTCTACAAGTGTGAAGTCTTCTCGAAATATGCTCTCAGCGAACTTCTTGGGGTTACCGATAGTCGCAGAGGAGGCTATGAATTGAGGCTTAGTACTCTTTGTTAACTTCACCCTGTGGACTAGGTTGTATATATGTGACCCTAGAACACCCTCATATACGTGTAGCTCATCAAAGACGAAAATGTCTGCTTGGTGAACAAACTTCGTTATGTAAGGGCTATAGATCAGCCCTACGTGGATCATGTCAGGGTTAGACACAATTATGGGTGGTGGAGAAGATGCTATTCTTCTCCTTTGATCCTCTGGAGTATCACCATCATAAACACCAACTCCCATCTTACCATAAACGCTGTACTCTATGAACCTTTTCACCTGATCTCTAGCAAGAGCCTTTGTTGGGTAAAGTATTATCGCTCGAGGATTAGCCCTTTCCTCTTCGAGGATCTTTTTGGCTAGAGGTATGAAGAAAGCTTCAGTTTTACCAGTTCCGGTGCCTGCAACTATGATGACGTTTTCTCCATTAAGTATTCGCTTGTATGCATCGTATTGAAACTTGTAGAGCCTCTTAATCCCCCTTTTCTCGAGGGCTACCTTTAGAGGCTCGGGAAGTGAGAGTTCATCTATACTCGGACCTAGCTCAGGCTCTCTGGTCTCTTCAACTCTCTCATATACTACCTGAACACCTAGCCCCCCGTATCTCGTGGTTAAAAAGTCATTCAACTCTATAGTTAGCGGGTCTTTGAGAACGACTTTCAACCCTAGAAATCCCTACACCTAATCAAGGAATCAAGGAAAACTAGCTTAAGTGCCTTAGCTCTAAGACTTCGTCGCTCTTAAACTTATGTAGACCTGTATCAGTCTCGAGCACAAGCTCTCCAGTCTCTGTGATAGATCTAACTCTCCCAACGATCTCTCCACCGGGAACCTTCACGACTACTCGACGTCCAAGAGTTTCGAGTAAGTCTAGATACTCGGTCTGCACAGCTCGTAAATCCTTAACGTAGTCTTCAACCTTAGTTAAATAACCAGCTATAAAACTGACGAGGCTATTTCTGGGGGTGAGTTTACCGATTATCTCCTTAAGGCTTGTGGAGGTCTCTAGAGGCGGATCATTATTCACGTTCACGCCCAAGCCGATGTAGACTCTAGCTTTATCAAGCATAATCTCGCCTTCGATTAAAAACCCGGCGAGCTTTTTCTCCTTGTAGATTAAGTCGTTTGGCCACTTGATCCCAACATGAATCCGGTGCTTCTCGCGGAAATACCTGCATAGTACGGTTGGAATATACATTGGAAGCGCCGGGGTAATCTTGGGGTCTATCTCAAGCTTAGCTGTAAGCCAAAGACCCCCGAGATTAGATATCCATGGCCTCCTATGTCTACCATACCCCCTAGTCTGGTGCTCGGCTATTACGATAGTCCAAGAGTCGAGAGTCCTAGCAGAAAGCATTGTAGAGCCTAAAACCACTCTATATACATACCTCCAGCCCCAAGGCTTTATTTTGGCCGGGTTGTCTCCATGAGACCACGAAACTCTGTCCCTCTCGATTTTCAAGATGAAGTTCTTTTTCAGCTCGTTTAAAAGGTATAGTATAGTAGTCTCATCGAGCCCTATCTCGCTCACGAGCTCGGTGAAAGTGATGTTGTCTCTCTGACTGAGGATCTTTAAAAGCTCAAGTTTGTGTAATAGCAACTCGTTGCTGGTTACGAAGTCTCTATCCAAGCTCTCAACCGCGATGCAACCTTATTCAGTCCAAGCACACTCGGCAAGTCAGGATAGAACTTTCTTAAGAACTCATATAAGTTGACAACCGCGGCTGTGCTTTTAGCTGGCTTGATCTCGACGAACCCATCTCTCCACAACCTTGATAGTAGGGTCAACATCAATGACCTAACATTGTCGGCCTCTACTGCAGCGTTATAACCATCTTTGTAGTAGTGTATTAAGATCTTTTCAATTGGTCCACCAAATTTCGCCTCAGCTCTCTCTAGTGCGGGTTTATCTCTCTTAACTACGGGGCAAGCTAGGCTTAAGCCATAATCTGTTGTGGCCATAATGTACCTATTCTCCTCGTCAATGTGGTACTTGACGTGTCTAGGTATGTAGGGGAAACTACGACATATGTATGGCTTGTATATGTAGTGTATCTTGCACAAGTTGCCCTCCAGGAATGGGCACTTATTGTTGCTTAGCATCATGACGTAGCTAAAAGCGAGGTTTACACCACTATATGCTTCGTAGACTAAATATCCATGAATGAACTCGACGTCTACACCTAATTCCCCAGCGATGCTTCCCAATATAACTTCCTCGTGAGGCAGTATCGAGACTGGCGACATTCTACAACACGAGCCACACATTAGGCATTGAAACCTCGGTATGAATTCGTGTGTAGCCATAATCACCACTACACAGTCACATAGTAACCGGGTAGTTTCTCACTATACAGCATTTTAACGCGTTTAACTCCATTAATCTCGTCAATGTAGGCAGCAACTGGTGGGGGGACAAGTTCCCGCCACTCTTCTCTATCCTCAGCCATAAGCCTCCTAATATATGAACCTCTATATAGCGCTCTATTGAACTCCGGCGGCTCGATGACCTCAAAGCCCTCTTCCATAAACACAGACTTAACAATAGGGTTTAACGTCACAACGGCTTGAAAGGCTGGACTGTAGAGCTTAACTTGGTGAACAGCGGTTCTACTCATCTCCATGGTGGGCAGGGTTATGGTGATTATCCTGGATAGATCGATCATCCGCCACTTGAGGCTACGTCTGATCATCTCAATCCTCTCGCCAGCGGTGAAGGGGTTTTCAGGAGTGTGACTTTGACTAGCCATGCCAATGGCGATCACTAGCTCCTCGAAGTACTTAAGGCAATGCTCTATGACATATAGGTGTCCATAGTGAAATGGCTGAAACCTAGCAATAACCAAACACCGCCTCACGACACCCCACCACACCTATGCTTAAGCGGTCTCAAATATCTCACTACGAGCTAATAGTATGCTCTCTAACTTTTGAAAGATAAGACTCGAGGACGACTATGATCTCTTTAACACGCTCTCTTTCAAGACTTACAATACACTGCTCTATCAGTTCTCGCCTGTACCTCTTATACTCCAGCTGAGAGATCTCGCCTTTAGCCAACATCGACTCTACGATCGATGCGCACTCTCTATCGAGGCCCTTCGTAGAGGCGGTAACGATGTAGATGTATGGGTATCTCTCATCTACGGCCTTTATTTCCACCAGCCTAGAGATCTCAGACTTCACGATTAGGTCGCGGACTTTTTCGAGCTCTGTTGACTCGAAGATAAAGCAACCATACTTCTTAAATGCCTTGATCATCCTCTCGGTGAGCAAAACGTACTCACTCATTTCTCATCGCCTAGTCTAGTTGAAGTGTATGGTATCTTTAAAGAGTTGAGAAAGAGTCTCACGAGCCACGCGTATGTGGGGTTGCCAAAGCTTTTGACGACAAATCCGTTGTTATATTTCGCTCGATAAAGTAGTTCACCTTTGTGGTTCAAAATCATGATCAACCCTTTAACGGCCTTCTTCAAGTTTTTAACGAAACGAGCGTATATTACGAAGTCTCCATGCTCTACTTTAATTTTGATCCTCTTCGCCTCGCCTTTTGCATACGTGGGTTTAGCCGGCTCCTCGGAGATCAGAGAAGCTGTATATGGGGTTAAACCAGAGCGCCTACTGTATATGTAGACTATAGATGTCAAGGCGTGTTTACCGCTACGGCTCTTTGACTTCTCGATAACGAGGTCTGAGATCTCGTGAACCCTTGCTACAGATGTCAAAGAGCTCACCCTTTAATTCGAACTAGCCCAGTCTCTTTAACATCGATGCTCGGAGTATTAGACTCTATGATCAGCGCTAGGTTTTCATAAAATAACTGCCTACTAATGCGCACCTCTGGAGCGTTTATCACGATTTGCTTTGCATGTTCAACAACCCTCCTCTCGATCATCTTGCCCTCAGAGTCGTAAATGTATATTTCAACGTCGAGCTCTTCAAACTTGGGTTTTATGTAAACAATCACCTTTCCCAAACCTGACACCTCAACTAGTGATCTTGTACTTCGTAAAGTCAAGTCCAGCGTATTCACCATAAATCCTCTCAACAAGCTTAACCGGCGCGATGAGATCTAAGCTGAGACTCGCTCCAACTGCTGTTGATAGTAACGATGTAACTCTTTGCTCAAGATCGCCCGTGTACTTGGCTCTATTAACGTAAGCTCTCACGATCACCTTTAATGGAAGCTCTTCCACGAATAGGTTAAGCTCTTCTGATACGACCACCCTACCTTCAACTTTCTTTCCAATTAGAAGCGTAAGTGGGCTAGACACTTGCTCACCATCAGGATATATAGTAGACCTTGGTAGAGGTGTGATGTCTAGAACATCGATCCACACTTCGTCCTCACTAATACCGCGACTTTTAAGTCCATCGACAACAAAACTCTTGATCTCTTCTTCAACTTTATGTCGATACGTCCTATCAAATATGAGTCGTAGTGTTCTATCTAGTCCTTCGAGACCTTTAGAGGGCGATATCACGACTTCTTTACCAACTCTTTTCCACCCTGGTTTTCTCTCTATTAAGAGACGTCGACACAAATATCCAAGTTTCGACTTATCGTGCAGCGCTTTCCCCATCATAACGCCGTACATGAACGCATCTGTCAATTCTAAATAACCTTCAAGATGCCCTCTTTGTAGTTCAAGAACCCTACGTAGTAAGCCAAGCTCCTTGTCCAGTAGATCTAGGATCTCGTAGAGTATTCTATCGAACGACCTGCAAACGCTATGGTAGTAAACGTGCTCATACATATTGGCCTTAGCATGCATATACTGCTTGAACTCGCCGATCGCTATTCTATCTAGAACCAACTGGTACCTATCACCGTTGATGAATGGATATGTGTTCCTATAGAGCCTCTCATAGAGTATTGATCCATACTCTATTGTGCCAGAGTAGTAGCTATCTCGCCTTAGAAAGTCGATCACGTCGGCAGGGTAGAATCCTTCTCTGACAATCCACCTAAATAGTTTTAAAACGCCTCTTGGCTCTACATCGCCGAGAATCGCGTATAACACCTCCTTTAACCCGGGATATTCTCGTTCAGCTTTATCAAGGTGTTCTTCTAGTAGATGCTTCACTAGCAATAAACCGATCTTCTCGTGATTAGAAACCTCTCTAGGGACGTTTTTACCCCACAAGATCTGCCGTTCAAATGCGTGACTAAAAGCAGCGTGCCCTACATCGTGAAGGAGGCCAGCCAATCGTGATGCCTCAATTAGAGTGTGTGGCTCGTAACCTTCAAGAGCCCACTTTCCATATAAACTCACGATCTTGCTAACTAGGTCTTCTGACATTAAGCCTGCGAGGTGCATCACGCCTAAGCTGTGTTGAAACCTCGTGTGCACGGCGCCTGGGTATACTAGGTGAGCTGTTTGAAGTTGCATGATATACCTTAGACGTTGAAGTAAAATGCTGTTTATAATGGGCTCTTCAACCTCGATATTAAAGTATACGTAGCCGTATATTGGGTCGCTCACCATTTTCCAAGAGTGATGCTTGGTTATACTCAGTAGCAAGCGTAACCCCACTAACTACATTATTGAGTGTTATTTAGGAGTATATGTTCAAAAAGAAAAAGATTTAATAGGGCTTTTTAATGCGATGCTACTTCTTGGCGATCCAGCCTTCTTCTACACGCTCGACCTTGCCCTCTTTCTTAAGGTCGTAGAGCCTAGCTCTAACAGTGTTGTAGTTTAAACCTGTTAGTCTCGCAATCTCCTTAGGCATCAATGGCTTACTCTGTTGCTTGAGAAACTCCAAGAGCTTTTCCTTTACAGTCTTAGTCTCGCTCAACTCTGATCCCGTTAATGATCTCTCTATAAGGGGTTTATAAACTATACGATTAAAGCCGCCTCGATAAATTCAAGGCCTCTGATCTCTAATAAGTACACGTGCTTTTTGGTGCGCGGAGGTGGCAAACAGCCGTGGCTTGCTGAGAGGAAGACGTGAGAAGCTTGAGGGTGGCACTAAAAACCCTAAAACACCATAAACAACCACTCTAGGGTGAATGGTAAAATTGGTAGTAGCGATAGTTACACATACAGACATTGATGGGGTTGGAGCAGCCGGCCTTTACGTATACCTTACGGGGGCGTCAGAGTATAGACTGTTCTTCACAGAGCCCTTCTTGCTCGATAGAGAGCTTAGGAAGGTGTTGTCTGCCTACTACGAGAAAGTCGTTATAGCAGACCTAGGCGTAAATCCTCCCATATTTTCACAGGTTCTTGAGTACTTGAAGGTGCTTAGAGAGAATGGAATACCGGTTGTTTGGTATGATCACCACGTCTGGGACGAAGAGTGGGTGCAAAGAGTGAAAGATGTAGGCGTAGAGCTGATAATCGATAGGTCAACCTGCGCTACAGGTGTTGTAACCAAATACACTAAGCCCGCTAGAAACAACGTAGACTGGGCATTTGTAAAAACGCTAGTTGAAGGCATTTGTGCTGGCGACCTTTGGAGGTTTGATCACTGGCTAGGAGGGTTCTACATACGGCTCGTGAGGAGAAGAGACACCGACTCGTGGAGAAAGAGCGTTGTGAAAGCGTTCGCCTCTGGAAAGCTATTCTCAGAGGAGTTTTACGAGAAGATCGTGGAGCACGTAGACAGAGAGCTAAGGGTGTTATCGGGCAACCTCGAAGTCGTAGTGAAGAATCTTAATGGAATAAACCTAGCGGTGGCCATGAACAACGAAGACGTTGAGAATAGCTTTTTAGCATCTCATATAATTGGACGCTTTGATGCTGATGTAGTGGTTTTAGTATCGATTGATGGCAAACTCAGCTTTAGAAGTAGACATATCAATGTCCGCGAGTTAGCAGTTAAATTAGGAGGAGGCGGCCATCCATATGCAGCTGGAGCTAAAATAGAAATTCCACTTCTCGTGAGGATCCTCAGTAGGTTTAGTCGTAAAGTCTTACTGTACTATGTTTCTCAGAGGGTGTCGAGGGAGCTAGAGAGCATGCTTGTATCCCATGGTGGACATTAGCAGATCCTTGGAAGCAAGTATATCTCTCCATCACGCTCCTTGATCACCGTTGAGGCTCCGAAGTAGTAGAACCCAGCAACAATAGCAGCTATGAGCCCGCTCTCCTCATCCTTACTTAAAGAGTAACTAGAGGTGTCGATCCCCAGTCTAGAGCACAGCCACTTCACATCAGCGCAACCACTAGACCTCAATGCGGATAAGGGGTGAGTCTCGATGACTTTTACACCAGCGCTTACTAGTTTGTTCGCTAACGTGATCCCTCTTGAAACCAACTTATCCATCCCTCTCCAGGTTAAGGGGAGCACGCGATATCCCATCTTCTTCGCGGCTAGATCTACAGCTCTATAGTGTCCTCCATTAAGTGGTCGAGTTAAAGGCGAGTCTATAGCAACTATTTGAGCACCGTGCTTTGTAATAACATCTATTATCTCATCATCGCTATATAGAAGCCCTATGAAGATCAGTTGAAACCTCCTCTCCTTGGTGGCTCTAATAATGGCAATGCCACTCGGCCTCTTAGTGCTCGCGGCCAGGTCTACGCCGGCAAATACCGCTACCATCTGACGCGGGCTCCTCTATTGAATCCTATTCTTCTCGCGTACTCGTCGAAGAGGTTGTCGACTTCTATCATCCAGCGATGTATGTTGCTCGGGTTGACTGGGTACTTGGACGTATACAGCTCTTTAGCTTTATTCATGTAGCTTCTAACCACCCTTAGTTCGTTTAGAAGACTTGGTCGCCCAAGTAGCTTTATTAGAGTTGCAATGCTATGCAGTATCCTCTCAGCTAGGTCTCCTCGATATCCAAGGTCGTAAAGCACTTGTCCATCGACGATCCTGTTCTCCATGATCCACTCGTAATCCTCATTAGTCAATTTCTGCATATACATTCTCAACACATCTAAGCCGGCCTGCTTCGCTCCATATACTATGTTGTAGTCTATGTTTGCCCCCCACATGACAGCCTCATTGACAGCGCCCGATTCAAGGCCGCTAGACATGTGCTTGGATACTATGTGCGCGGCGAGCATGGAAGACCCGATACCCCCTCCATGAACAGGGTTTACGGTATACGCTGCATCCCCTATAGAGGCTACATTGCGCCATACGAGAGTCGGTAGTGGGCGCCTAGTTGGAACAACGCCGCCACCAGCATGTAAAACGCGCCCCCTAAATAGAGGGCGTAGGTGTTTCTCGTACTGGTATCTTGGATTGTATTCGCCACTATTGATCACGCCAAGCCCGATGTTTAGAACGCGCCCATCTCTACTCTTTGGAAATAGCCACCAGTAACCGCCCGGTGCTACGTTGATATCTATATATATGTTTGCGTAGTCCACGTCTTCACCCTCCAAGGGCTCATCGGTCTGTATAACCTCGCGATAGGCAATATTGTAGTCTGTTACATAGGGCCTCTCTGAAATCGGCCAGTCAGGAGGGAGCTTGCTCCTCAGTGCTGGACGATACCCAGAGGCGTCGATAAACGCCTCTCCCTCAATCTCGAGCGTCCCGCCACCAACCCTTTTCACTTTAACTGCAGTTACGTAGTCATTCTTGAGGATCACGTCTACTACGACGTGTTGATCATAGAGTTGAACTCCATTATTGAGCGCCTCTTTGAGCAGCCATTGACCGAATTTCAACCTGTTAATACTAACACCCTCTCCGGGCACAACGATGCTATACTTTCTACTTGGGCTATAGATCTTTACTCCACGGTACTTGTGGTCTACCACATAACTAAGGATACTCAAGCCCAACCCCTCAAAGTGGTGTACTCCGATAGCATCACCACAAACTTTATCCCCAATACTGGTGGTGGGCTTACTCTCGATCAACGCGACCTTCCAACCGAGCGATCCCAGGAATCTGGCAGCGTATAACCCTGCAACACCAGCACCAACTATCACTACGTCGAACTTGAGAGTACTCATATATGTTCGCCGCCTGGTTCTAGTTGATGATTACTGATCTATTTAAGGATGAGGCGCTTAAAAGTTGATGCTAGAGTAACTTATGGAATGGCCTTGATCAACATCCCCTCGACGATTATCGGCTTGTACTCATTGAGTAGAGATATGGCCTCGTCTAGTCTACTCTCACTATTACTATAGAGGGTTATCAATGGGTCTCCCTTGTTAACTCTATAGCCAACCTTGGCGTGAAACTCTACTCCAGCACCCTTGTCGGCTGGGGCTCCCAGCGCTCTAGCTATCATATTTATTGCAGCATTGTCAATGTGCGTTACAGCGCCTTCTAGAGGTGATTTCAACGTGTATGTGTACCTCCCTACAGGCACTTCCTCTGGTTTGATGTTTGGGTTTCCACCTTGAGCTCCAATGATCTCTCTAAACTTCTCGTACGCCTTGCCACTAACAAAGATCTCTCTTGCTATGTCAGCCCCCGTTCCAGGTTGCGCTTTGCCAGACATCTCAAGGACGAGCCCAGCTAGGTGTATCGCCTTATCAATCAGACTTCTACTCCCTCTTCTCTCAATGTGCGCCTTGAGAGCTTCACGAGCCTCTAGCGCAGGTCCAACGCTCATGCCTATAGGCTGCCCACCATAAGTGATCGCTACTTTAACAGACATGTTAAGTAGCGTGCCCTGCCTTATAAAGAGCGCAGCTATCTCCTCAGCTCTATTTACACTCTCAACTTTAGAGCCCTTTCCAACAGGGATGTCTATTAGTAACTTGTCGATGCCCATAGCTAGCTTTTTAGAGAGTATGCTGGCAACCATCTGTTGATCAGGATCTATGGCGAGCCTTCTTTCTACACTCACAAATATGTCATCAGCTGGTGCTAGGTTCAAACGCCCACCCCACGCAAGAACCCCCTTGACCTTTCTAGCGATCTCCACGATCTCGTCGATCGTGAGATCTACACGTGCTAAGACCTCCATGGTGTCGGCTGTGCCTGCTGGGCTGGTAATGGCTCGGCTACTAGTCTTGGGTATGAGGAGTCCTGAGGCGGCCACTATTGGGACGGATAGGAGGGCCACCTTGCTATTACCAGGCACCCCTCCAATGCTGTGAATGTCGTACGCTATCTCTTCAAACTTCACCTTAACACCTGTCTCCACCATCGCTTTTATGAGATATGATAACTCCTGATCTGTCAATGGTTGAAACAACTGAGAGACTAAGAAGGCAGCTATCTCAGAGCTTCCGTAAAGCCCGTTTACAATGTCTCTTATGAGAATTGAAAACTCACCTTCAGATAATCTCTCGCCGCGAAGTCTCTTCTTCAAGACTTGGAAGCTTGGTGGTAAACCGAGAGGTTTTAATCCAACAACTTCACCTTCTGAGACACCGAGACTCAAGGCGATCCCTCTCGGAATGAGGATCTCTCCACTTTTAACCATGGTTTTTGAAACACCAGCTATTGCTGAGACATGCTTATCGCCAATAGTCAACAACACGATATCTCCCACACCTAATCCAAGTTGTGATGCGTCATCCTGATTAACGATCACCACTGGACGCTCCAGCTCAATGTCGAGTATTTTAACTTGAAACGCTCTCGACACCTTAAGAGTCACAACCTCCAGCCCCTTCAAGGGCAATGTATATTGAGAGTGTAACCCCCCTAAAAAACGTAGAACTCTAATCATGATTTAAGATCACGGCTTCTAGATTAAGGGTGTTAAGGCTTTCCTCTAAACTTTCTTTTCAACCCTTCTATTTGAGATTCGAACTCTTCTTCAAGTAGCATGTTCTCTAAAACTCTCCTCGCTAGCTCACGCGTGGCCGGGTCGAGGTCGCGGAGTGCTTCTTCGATCAACTTCTTTCTATCTTTGCCAAGTTTGTAAGCAGTCATAGACGGCCCTATCCATTTTAACTAACCTTTTAAACCCCTAATTTCTTAGCCTATTGTGACTTCGACTACTTTACCACCAAAATTCTTTACAATCCTATTTATCAAGTGTTCAACTTTGCTGACGATCTCATTGAGCCTCTCCATGCTGCGAGCTTCAGCGTATAGCCTAATCTTCGGCTCGGTACCACTTTTTCTTATTAAAACCCAGGACAAGTCGTTATACTCGTATCTATATCCATCAATCTGTAAGATGTTTACAGGTTCTCCCAGGGCGGTTTCAAGATTACTAGCTAGCTCTTCGTAAACCTTATCACGAATGCTAGTGGGTTCTACTACATAGCTCCTACGATCCCACGGATAGTCGGGTATGCCCTCTTCCTCTAGAATTTTGGTGATGGGTTTGCCAGTTTCTACTAAGGTCTTTGTTAGTATTGCTACTTGGAGTATTCCATCTACCCATGGACCCCATTGTGGTAATATGAGCTTCCAAGGCTCTCCAGCCATAACGACGTTTTGTACACCTAGCTCTTTCACCCTCTCATGCGTTTTACCTAGCATGTACCTCTCGATAGAACCGCCATACCTCTCAACCACCTCGTCGATCACGAAGCCCGTATCTATGGACACAACAACGCGACCCCTCCTCTCCTCAAGTGCTTTTTTCGCGAAGAAGGCGAGAAGTCGATCTTGTCGAATGAAGCCCTTAACGGGGTCTAGTACAGCAACTCTATCAGCGTCTCCATCATGAGCAAATATGACTACAGGGTTCACCGACTTGTAAACCCCGAGCAATCCCTCGAGAACATCCCTTCTAGGCTCAGGAGGTCTAGTGGGGAAGAACCCGTCGGGGTTGCAGTTTAGTGTGTATGGCTTGCCCCCGAGAGACCTTATTATCGTCGGCGAGATCTTGAAGGCGGCCCCATTAGCGCAGTCGACCAGTATGTTAGGGCTCCACGCCCTCTTAGGCTCACCAATAAAGTCTAGAAGCTCTCTAGTGTACTCCTCGCTTAGATCCTCGATACCTATAAAGCCTCCAACACAGCTCCAGCTCTGTAGCGTTGGGGACTCAACATATGACTCTATGAGAGCCTCGAGGTCTCTCGTGAACTCGAAGCCCATAGAGTCGAAAAACTTGAATCCATTATACTCAGGAGGGTTGTGACTAGCAGTGATACTAACTCCTAGAGCCTTTCTCCTACTCGCCGCATATGCAGCAACAGGGGTTGGCGCCACACCTCCATATACTACGTCCACCCCTCCCGACATCAACCCCGAGGCGAAGAGAAAGGTGAGAAGAGGGCCTGTCGTCCTGGTATCGTGTACGACATAAGCTCTCCTTGAGATCCCTAATCGCCCAACTGCATTGCCAATTCTAAACGCTAGATCTGGAGTGAGCTCATCAGGGTACTTCAACCTAATTCCAGCCGTGCCGAAAAGCTTCAAGATCCATCACTCAGACTAGCCCTTGCCACTTTTATATACTTCATGAAGAGAGTATTAGCCTTGTATAGTCTCACTACAGGGAGCTTTTTTGAGTTAATAGCTAGACTTAGGGCGTAGTAGATCTTTTTATCTACCCTCTAAAGCGCATTCTTCTTGTGGTAACGTGATACATATGAGGAAGCCGTTGTTGAATAGCGAGGTAAGAAGTATTTTTTAAAGACTAGTCTACAGCTTCTGACACTCGTTGAGAGGCTAGTCTATGCAGTTATAGCTACGCTATGAGTAGTGTTAGTTGTGGGGCTCAGAGTTGGAGGTCTACGTTGGCACGTCTGGTTGGCTATACGATTGGAATGAAGGGGCGAGCTTAGATTGGTATGTTGAGGAGAGCGGGTTGAACGCTGTTGAGTTAAATGCTAGTTTCTATAGATTTCCATTCAAAAACCAGGTCTTAAGTTGGAGTAGAAAGGGCAAAACTATTAGGTGGAGCATAAAGGTTCATAGATCCATTACGCACATTAGGAGGATGAGTGAAAAGGCTCTCGACATATGGTTTAAATTCCATGATCTGTTTAAGCCCATGGATAGCCTCGTGGATTACTACCTCTTCCAGTTACCACCAAACTTTACATGTAAAGAGGACAACTTAAAGAGGATTGAAGAGTTTAACCGCAACGCAGGGCTTGGCTTTCGAATGGCGGTTGAATTTAGACATGTAAGTTGCTTTAATGACTCGATTAGGAGGTGGGGTGAAGAGAAGGGGATAGTTGTAGTCTCTATAGATGCCCCAATAGCGTCTTGGATAGTCTCTATCCACGGAAACGTATACCTCAGAATGCATGGGAGAGAGGTTTGGTATGGGTATGAGTATAGCGAAAAGGAGCTTCGAGAGATCGCCTCGAGGATCAAAAGTCTGTCTCCACGTAGAGTCCACGTCTTTTTCAACAACAACCACTGGATGCTCGAAAACGCTAGGCTACTGAAGAGGCTGTTAGAGGAGAGCTGATTGAAGATCGAGTTGTTCGAGATACTTAGAGAGATCTACGTAGAGCCCTCTCGCGAAGCTCTTGAGCTGGCTCTTCAGTACGGATATCTCCCCTACATGGTTCAACGATACCTAGACATGCTGGGAGAGCGCGGTACGATAGCTCTACTCAAGGCTTTCGAAAACCCAGTGAAGCCCGTTGTTAGAACCAACACAGTGTTGATAGACCCCAGAGACCTTAAAAGAAGACTTGAAACTCTTGGTTTTAAGTTGGAGCCGATACCTTGGAGTAGAGAGTCTTTTTGGGTGATTGAAGCACCTGAATCGCCAAGTATTGGCGCTACGCATGAGTATCTCAAGGGGCTTTACTACGTACATCGAGATGCTACAAGCCTCATCCCTGTGCATCTTTTAATGCACGAGTATGTTGGAGACGTTCTCGACGCTTGCGCAGCTCCAGGTGGTAAGGCTACTTTCATCGCTCAAATCCTCCACGAGAGAGGAGGGTTAGTCTTCGCTAACGACCTAGTGCTCTATAGGTTGAAGGCGCTTGTAGGCCACGTTGCGAGGATGAGACTTGAAAACGTCGTGGTGACATGGAGCGATGCGAGGAAGTTGAAAGATAGGTTGAAGAGGAGGTTTAAGAGGGTGCTGCTAGACGCCCCCTGTAGTGGGGAAGGCAGGATCATGGTGGATCCAGGGAGGAAGACCAGGACAAGCATATTGGACTTGGCCATTCTCGTTAAGAGAGAGATAGAGCTACTCTACAGTCTCTCCGATACGCTAGAGCCTGGCGGGATACTAGCCTACGTTACCTGTAGCATAGCCCCCGAGGAGAACGAGTACGTGGTTAGTAAGGTACTAAGTTTAAGGGGGGACTTAGAGGTCATAGAGCCCCCTGTAAGGCTTTTCGACTACTCTAAAGGCCTAACCTCGTTCGGTAAGATAAACTTCAGAGAGGAGGTCGAGAACTGCATAAGGATCTGGCCACACATACATGGACTTTTTGGGTACACAATATGCCTGTTGAGAAAGAGAAGCTAACTCTTCGTAAGGGTAAGCTACCTTCGAAAATAAGAGAGGAGCTCGTCGACTATGTGAGGAGAGCCTATGGAGAAGATGTAGCATCTCAAATACCACACAAACTTCGATATGTGTGTTTCGAGCCAGATTTCTGCCTAATATATGCGCCAATAGGGCTAGGCGAAGAAAGGTTAACACTGATCTATGAGGGGGCGTGGATAGCCACTTACACTAGAGGGCTAGTAGTGCCTTCAATACCCTTTTCATCGAGGGTATTTAGCGTTAAAGGCCCGGTTGCAGCCATAGAGGTGAGTGAACAGGGGGTTAAGGCCTTTCTATATGGAAATGACATTTTACCCATCAGCGTTATTCGAGTTATCCCCCCAAGGCTCGGAGTATATGCGGTGATCGACTCTACAGACGGGGCTGTTATAGGGTTTGCAAAGTGGAATAATACAAAAGCAGTCTATGAGAATGTATACGACGCAGGAGTGTTCTTGAGGAAGTTAGGCTAGAAAGTGACGAGCTCGAGTCCCTCGAGCAGTATTGATAGTTGATGTGCAACTTCAAAGGGGGCTAGAAGAGCTACACGACTACCCCTTATACGCTCAATAGCTTTGACCACACCTACAAGGAGCTCGAGCGGGCTACTAGAGGGTTTTAAGAGTAGTTCACTAGCCTTTAAGACGTCAATATCGCTGTCAAGTCTCAGACAGGACACTAGAGCCTTCACGTCGTTCGCGTTTAACCGCGTATCTCGCATTGAGGCCTCTAGATCTTCAAGCATCTTCGTAAGGGCCTCATCCGAGCCCACGAGATCTACGAGTCTCTTAAGAGTTTTAGTGAACATATTGAGGCTTTCTTGGTACTCTAAGTACTCAGCCACACCTACACCTGATCTCTGTAGAGCCTTTACTCTGGTCAAGTACTTAAAGAGCAAGGTCAAGTTAGTAGCGACTGTAATGGCGTCAAGACATTCCTTGCTAAAAGGCTCGCTCAGTACTAGTTTCAAAGACTTAGCGAAGACCACGGTATCTTCATCATAGTCGTTAACAACTATAACGACCTCGTGAGCCTCGTGAACATGCCTCTCAATGGCATCTAGCGCTCTCTTCATCACATTGACCGTCTCCTCTCCAACGAACGTCAAGACGTAGATCAAGACACGCCTAGAGCTTGAAACGCTCAACTACTTCGACCTAGAATATCGAGGCACTCGCGAGACCTCTCAACAACGGTCTTCTCGAGCTGTAGTTGGAACATGTCCTTGTCGAATAACAAGAAACTACCTCTATACCCCGTCTTCAAGGCTCCGGCGGCGAGCGCGTATCTAAGGGCCTCGAAGGGGTTTTTCACCTCTATGTACTTAGCGTTGAAGAAAGCGTCAAAAGCGTCTCCAGCCCCTGTCGAATCTACAGGTCTCCTTATAGGTGTCGACACTCCTGAGTAGCAATCACCACTCGACTCTAAAACCACGGCTCCTCTAGCCCCCCTCTTAATGGCTATTATTTGAAGGCCTCTCCTGATCAGCGCCTCTACTTTGAACCTACTCTTCACGCTTTCAAGCTCTCTTTCGTTTAAGAAGAGTGTTGTAACCCCTTCTAGGTGTTCTGGTAGAACCTCGTTGATAAAGCCTCCGGGATCGTAGGTCACTATCACCGAGTATCTCCTAGCTCTCCTAGCAACTCTCTCCACGAGAGATGGGGGTACCGACGCGAAGTGCACCACGTGAGCTTCTCTTATAAGGTTGTCAGAGACGTCTTCGTGGTTAAGAAGCCTATTCGCTCCCTGGTAGCGTATCATGCTCCTCTCCCCGCTCGGATAAACGATAACGAGCACAACTCCAGGGGGTTCGTCAACAAGCTTCACGTAGTTGGTTTTGACTCCATACTTCTCAACTAGTTTGAGAGCGCTCTGCGCTAGTGGCTCTTTGGAGACTGATGCTACAAGAAAAACTGAGTGACCGTACTGAGCAGCAGCTACCGCGTAGTTAGTGGCGGCTCCTCCAGGTCTAATGTCCAGGTCTCTTGCAAACACGCTTTCATCAGGCCCCGGTATGGAGTCTACGTAGATAGCTATGTCTATGTTTAAGTTCCCAACCGATACGTGGACAATGTCGTTTTTCAAGACTATCTCCGAGCGAGCTTTCGTATAATGCTCGGTGTAAGATACCTTAAGCCCAGTTTACTCCTCTCCTCATCCCACTCATAGAGGATCTTCACAGCCTCGTTAGCCACCCTTATGGCGTCTTCAACACCAGCTCCTGGAACAAACTCCCCGGTCTCCCTATTCGCGATCGCCGCGCACACGGCCCCGGCTCTTAAGCCGTAGATGTTAGCTAGCACGAATATTACAGAGGCTTCCATCTCGAAGTTGAGCACGTTGACGCTTCTTAGGTGGTCTATGAGCCCTCTCTGAAATGGTGGTAGGTAGTCTCTAAAGCCCGGCCTCTCCTGCCCTACATAGAAGCTGTCACTACTTGCAGTTAAGCCTACGTGGTACTTGACACCTAGAGATTCAGCGGCGTCTATGAGCGCGAGCACCACATCAAAGCTTGCAACAGCTGGGTACTCTGGCATAACGTAGTGTCTACTAGTCCCCTCCAATCTCACGGCGCCGGTGGATATGATCAGGTCTCCTACGCTGATATCCCTCCTTAAAGCACCAGTAGTCCCGACTCTAATGAAGACCTCTGATCCAACTCGTGCGAGCTCCTCGACAGCTATAGCTGTTGAAGGCGCGCCTATACCAGTACTTGTTGCTGATATGAAGACGCCCTTGTAGTACCCGCTGTAAGTCACGAACTCTCTATGTGTTGCAACATGCCAATACTTATCCCAGTGTTTCGCTATCTCGGGAACTCTACCTGGATCTCCAGGGAGGAGAACGTACTTGCTGACATCACCGGGTTTAACCATTATGTGGTATTGAAGCCCTGACTCGGTCTCAGGTCTACTAGCATCTTTAAACTTGCTCATCTAGAAACCCCTCACATATACTACTTCTCCTTTTAGAGACTTGAGGTCTAGAACAGCATATGATGTTTTCCCAGTTAAATAACCACACACTTCGCCTGGATTTACCAGTAGCTTTCCATCTACGCTTTCAATGAGGGCTTTGTGAGTGTGTCCAAACAACACTGCATCAACGTTTATCGACTTGGCAAGCCCCTTAGCGAGATTTTCCGTGTACTCGACGCCACTATATCCATGCATTATCAGTAACCTTCGACCATCGATCTCTACGATTGATGGGTCGTGATATAGCCTCCAGCCATAGTTACTAAACAACGTCATCAGCTGGTAGACGTCTCCATCATTGTTTCCACGCACAGCTAT
>Ga0326760_1000225_pt1 | contig 32795 bp, 35 predicted proteins | sample GCREP_S_FD_207668 | JGI IMG/M metagenome (GOLD analysis project Ga0326760, IMG submission 207668) | Hot spring sediment microbial communities from Geyser Creek Basin, Yellowstone National Park, WY, United States - GCR.EP_S | ecosystem: Environmental > Aquatic > Thermal springs > Near-boiling... | reverse complement strand
GCCGGCAGGCTTGACTCGCTGTGCGCGAGGAGGGGAGGCCCTCACTGCGACACGGCAAGAGGCGCGAAGAGCAGGCTCTGGAGACTGCTGGGGGAGTGGACAAAAGAGGCTGCAAAATTCGTCGTCAGGCTCGCGCTGCAGTACAGGGCTGCCATAGTTGTGGACGCGCCGGAGAGCGAGTCAATGCAGGAGCTCAAGCGAGACAACAGCTATCCCGCCGATAGGAAGGCACTGCTGAACTTCGGCAGGCTGAGAGGGCTGGTCAGGGGGCTGGCCGCGTGGTATGGCGTTCCCTACATTGAAACACGGCTTTACAGCACGGTGTGCCCGAAATGCGGCGCGAAAATGCAAGAGCTGCCGGAGAGGCGCGCTAAATGCGCGCAGTGCGGCCTAGAGGTGCACAGGGACGGGGTGCCGGCAATGTGGGCGCAGAGGAGGCTTGACGAGCTGCTCAAAATGGCCAAGTCCCAGCCCCCCTCTTTTTCCTCGCTGCGCCAAATGCTTATTAGCCCGAGAATTCCTGTCCCTCCCATGGAGGGGCGCCCCCCGCCGGGCGAGGGGTCCCGCCCGGCGCCGCCGACCAGCCGCCTAGCCGCCTCCTAAGCTGCGCTGGCGCGTTCAGGCAGGCCGAGGGGGGCAGCGCCTCCCGCCCCGCCGCGGCCCCGCCCCGCGATTAGTGAGCGGGGACTCCGGCCCCCGGAGTGCGGCGGGGAGATGAAAGGGGGCGTTTTCAGACAGACAGCCACCTTGTCGAGTATCAAGTCAGTCGGGCCGGGCGCCTTTACTTAAGCACAGCGCCTTAAGCAGGAGGTCGTTCGCCTCCGGGCTCTTCAGAGAGAGCCGGAAGCCCGCAATTCCCTTGTCTCGGAGCGGCCGCGTCTTCACGCCGGGCGGCGGCTCTCCGAGCACGGTATAGAAGTGCACGGCGCTCGGCACGTACCTCGCGCACCTCCTGAGCGCTGCCTCCACCCTCGGCTTCTCCTCCCTGAGGAATGCCAGCGTCCTGTCCCTATGCCGCCTGAGTCCCTCGGGGCCAGTAGCGTGAATTGCGGAGTCAGCGAGACTGCTCACTCTCCACGGCGGCGGGGTCCTGTGCCTGAGGAGGGCGCCGACCCTCGGGAGACCCGGCCTGACGACAACGCCCACTCCCCTGCCGCAGGCTATTTTGAGCGGGCCGGACCTTACACACGCCTTTATCATAACGCCGTCCAAGACGTCTGGGTTGTCGCCTGAGAACTTCCTGACCTCCGCGCAGTGCCGCTCGCCGTCTCTGTAGACCCGCTCAACCGGTATCTCAAGCATGAGGCATATCGGCGTGGGAATAGTCACAGCCCTTGGGCCCCCCGAGGAAAGGCGCTGCCGCCTTGGCCGCCGCAGCGGCAGCTGCGCCTGTTGTTATGCCGAAGCGCTTAAGGGTAAGCATACTTACGGTGATACCCCTAGGCGTTATGAGGAAGTTGCGCCAAATATGTTTTGCTGTTGCCCACGATGAGCGTGGTGCGCATGTCCGCCGAATCGACGTGGACGCCGCCTAGGGTGGCGACTGCAACTCGCCGGCCCTGCCTATAGGCGTCCTTAACCACGCCGACTGGCGTGTTGCCCCCGCGTATCTGCCGCAGAACGGCCAAGACCTCTCTCAGCAACTGCTTATCTACCGGGTTGTAGAGAGCCAACACGAAATCTGCAGCGGCGGCGCGCATGACCCTCTCGAGTATAACCTCGCGGGGGTCAGAGGCGGGCTTAGGTTAATTACGGCGAAGTCGGAGCCCGAGGGCGCGCCGAGCAACGCGCCGGCGGCTAAAGCCGCCGTGACGCGGGGAATTACCCTGAGTGGAGATAGGTGTGTCGAGCTCGCTGGCCATCTCCAATACGAGCGGCGCTATGCCGAAGACCTGGGGGGATCTCCATCGCTGACCACGGCCACCCGTCTCCCCTCCCCAGCAGCCAGCTCAAGAGTTCTCTTTGCCCTGTAGATCTCCTCGCGCATGCCGGCGGATACAACCTCCTTTCCCCAGGAGGTCTTAGATGAGCTCTATGTAGGTTCTGTAGCCGGTCACCGCATCCGCCGCTTTTATCGCCTCTACGGCCTCGGGCGTCCGGGCGCTGGGGTAGCCCGGGCCGCCCCCACGACCCCCGCCCGAGGGGAGGAGGTCAGGCAAGCTCGCGAGAAGCGCCGCGGCTCGACTCACAACGCCGGAGGTTGGCCGTAGCAGATCAACTTAGATATTCCTGCTTATACATGCGACAAGTGCAGGGCGGGGCGCCTCCCCGTGAGCTGCCTTGCGGCGAGGGAGGCGCTAACCGCGGGGACTCAGATGGTCAGATGGCCTCGCGGCGCCCGCCCTAACGGGGGGCCCATGAGGGCTGGCGGACGCGGATGGGGCTGGCCCCGAGGCCCAACCCCGCCAGCGGGGGTTACAAAAGTACCGCCGGCGGGGGAACTCGTGGAGGCTATGGCATCTCGAAGACCATGCAGAACTCCCGTAATGTAATAGGGTTTAAGCCCCTAGTCTCCGTCTCAAGTCCGCTATGGTGGCCTCCCAGTAGACCCTCTGCTCCGGGGTGAGGAGGTGCTTCTTGGCGTTGTACTCAGCCTCAAGTTGCTTAAGCTTCAGCAAAGCCACCTGCCGCTCAGTCTCCCTCTTCTTCTCAACCTCCTCCAGCAGAACCTTCAGCGCCAGGGCCGCGCCTGTCGCAACTATGGCGCCAGCCGCCACGGTCGAGACAGATACGGGCGGCCTCCGCCTCCCACGCGCAAAGGACGTAGCCACCAACGCGGCGCCGGCCGCCGCCAACGCCAGCCCCACAAAAGGCACAGACGCCGCAGAAGGCGCAAGAAGCCAAGGATAAGACAAAGAAAGGCCGAAACCTAGGGCCAAGACGCCCGCTACGAACCGAAAAACCCTCACCACGGCGCCACAAGCCTCGCCTCAATCTCGATAATCCTCTCCCTCAGCTCCCTCAACCTCTGCGCCAAGGTCTCCCTCCTCTGCGGATCTAACTCCATGTAGTACTGCCTCTCCAAGTCCCTATATAGACTTTTCAAATGCTCCAAGTCCTTCTCAAGCTCCCGCCGCCGGAAGTCATCAGGCTGAATAGGCGGAGGATGCTGTGGATATTGATGAATTTGCTGAGGCTGGGGATACTGCTGAGCCGCCGCTTGTTGCGTCAACATAGGCTTGAGTTGCTCCGCCACCAGCCTGGCAAGCTGCTCCATAGGCATCTGTTGCTGTTGCGCTATCTGCGTCTGTTGCAACAGCTGTTGCCTAAGAGCCTCTATCTCGGCAGGCGAAAGGCTCTGCCCCATGAGAAGCTTCTTAACGGCCGGCACGAACAAATTCTGCATAGCAGACCCCACACCCCAATATATAATCCCCCTAGCGGCCTCAGCCCCCAGCGCCTTAAGCAAGGTCACCACAGCGTCATAAACCTTATCTCCACTACTCATTATTTAGTCTCAACACAGAGATATATAAATTTTGCCACCAATATATGAACCGCGCCGCAGACACGCTCCACAACAACTCGGTTCCAGAACATGAAAATAGGGCCCAGTAGTATAGTGAGCCTTGTAGCTCTCCCCGCGACGCCGCTCTCTCAGGCGGTGCAGACTGCGTAAGGATGTTAAGAGAGGGCGCAGATCTAACGCCAGAGAGGAGTTCAACTACGCCCCGCTACACCACGGGGCGTCTGATGGCGATGCCGCTGTTGCAGAGATGATTCCGAACGCGGAGCGGACCCCGCTATAAAGAAGGAGGAGAAGACCACGCTCGATCTAACCGGCAAGCAAGGCCATAACCTTTCCCCGCCATTATTAAGGTGCGGCTTGAGGCCCGGCGGAGATCCGCATGTCACCTCTGTGGGTGTAGTACTTGTGGATAGGTTAACACGAGTTAAATTAAAAAAGTGCACTAAAACGTGGGCATGGGCCTACCCGAGCTCCACGCAGCCGCCTTTGACGGCGATGTGAAGCGCGTGAAAAAGCTGCTGGAAAAAGGCGCGGACCCAAACGCCCGAGATAACAGCGGCCAGACGCCGCTACACAGGGCGGCGCTCCGGGGCCACGTCGAGGTGGTGAAGCTTCTCCTTCAACACGGCGCGGACCCAAACGCCAAAAACATAAACGGCGACACGCCGCTACATGGAGCGGTGTATACAGGCCGTGTCTACGTCGTGAAGCTTCTTCTGGAGCACGGCGCAGACCCACACGTCCAAAGTAAATACGGCGACACGCCGCTACATGCAGTGGCGTCTTGGGGCCGTGTCGACGTGGTTAGGCTTTTTCTGGAGCATGGCGCAAACCCAAACATCCAAGATTATGACGGCCAGACGCCGTTGCACAAGGCGGCGTTGGAGGGTCATGTCGAGGTTGTAAAGCTTTTTCTGGAGCATGGCGCAAATCCAAACACCCAAGACAAAAACGGCAACACGCCGCTACACGACGCAGCGTCTAAGGGTTATGTTAGGATAGTTAAACTTCTCTTGGACCACGGGGCGGATCCGACTGTAAAGAACTATGAGGGGAAGACTCCTCTCGACTTAGCCAGGGAGACGGGCCGTAGCGGGGTTGTTTCTCTTATTGAGGAGTGGCTGAGGCAGAGAGAGAAGCCGCCTCAGCAACAGAAGACGACAGAAACCCGGCCCGCGGGCGGGGTTTTTCCACTTGTCGTTGATGTGGATTTTGTGGAGCGTCTCTCGGGGGAGCCGGTAGCTTATTCGCCCGTTTCTCCCTCCGGCCCCTCCTTCTCCGTGCCGGAGCTTGGGTTGTCTAGTTGCGTGCTCTTTACATGCGGCGCCTTCTTCTGCATATACCGCTGTGTGCGGCAAGACGCGGCTGTCGCCGTGAAGGTGTTTAAGGATTATAGAACAGACTTCGAGAGAGGCGTCCCGTTCTGTTTTACTAAAGTGCCTGACTCCGTGTTGAGGGAACTGAAGACAGTCAAAGCATTAAGCCATAGAAATGTGCTTCGGCTAGTGGCGGCTTGGCCGGAATACGGCGTTTTGGCGTATGAATGGGGAGACGGGGGGTCGCTGAGAGATCAAAAGCTTTCTGATAGAGACGTCTTGAAGGCGCTTGTCCAGGTGGCTTGGGGTCTGCGCTACCTCCATTCGCGTGGAGTGGTGCACGGCGACTTGAAGCCTGAGAATGTGATAGTGGTGGGGGGCGTCTGCAAAATTGCCGACTTGGCGTCTGTGAGGCGCCTCCTGTCCCGGCTCTCTGGCAGTAGGGTGGGTAGCTGTACTTTTGGCTTCTGCGCTCCGGAGCAGGTGGACGTGAGGCTTGGGGCTGAGGCTAGGGGTAGGGGGTTTGAGGATAGGGTGGATGTGTATCAGCTTGCCAACCTAGCCCTCGACTTAATAGGCGCCGAAACTGTAGACGGCTCAGAGTGGAGCCGGGAGAGGGTAGAGAAGGCGGCGAGGGCGGCTGAGCCGCTGGGTCTCTCGGACCTCGTGAGGCAGGCGCTGGAGCTGGAGCCCTGGAAGAGGCCAAACGCCGAAGAGGCCGCCAGGAGGATAGCGGCGGAGTGGAGGATGAGATACGGCTAGCAGCGGCAGCCGAGCTCCTCTCTTAGGTCGTTGATTCTGTTGCGTATAGATGTTATTGTGGAATATATGGTGGTAAGGGGTGGGTTTTCCTGCTCGAGCTGAAACAGTATGAGTTCTATGGAGGCTCCGATGCTTGTTAGTTCTTTCGCCGCCTCGGGTCTCGCCGGCGCGGCCGTGGCCGCAAGCGATTCGACGAGTCCTTTAAGGATGTGGAGGTTGTGGGCGAGTTCTTCTAGGTATTCTTTTGTTATTACCGTGGGGCGTGTATGAAGCTGGTTGATGATACGCCAAGCTTCGCAAAAATCCTCGCAGATGGCGTGTGCCATAGCCATAACCCTCTGCATCTGCCGCATTATAAATATTGTAGGTCAGCACTCGGCCGGGGAGAGGTTGCTGAGGATCTTTCTTAGCCTTTCCATGACGGTGGCCATGGTGGGTCTGTGTTCTGGCGTCTCGTCTGCCATGGCTTTTATCAGCTGGGCTAGCTCGTCTCTGAGGCCGTAGGCGGTGGCGTAGATGTTGGCCGTGCCTGTCAGCATTTCGAAGATCATAACCCCCAGGCTGTATACGTCGTATTTCTCCGTTATTCTCGTCTCGGGCGGGGAATACCTAGGCGTGCCTACCCTAGCCCTAGGCTCTTTGCCCACGCATGCCGAGAACTCCCAGTCGAGGACATACACGCCGTCTTTCGCTATCACCACATTTTCCGGCTTCAGATCTCTGTGGACTACGCCTCTTTCGAGAGCCGCCTGGAGGGTCTCGGCGATCCTCAGCGCGTAGACAACGGCACACGTCTCGGGAAGCTTCTTCCGCTCGGCGAGTACTTCTCTCAGCGCCCTCCCCTCGACGTATTCCACGTAGATGCAGTTCTCCATTCCGTCGTATTTGACAAGCCTCGGAACCCCCGGCACGTTGAGCCTAAGCCAGTTAGAAACGCCTACAACTACGTCCTCCGCCACGTCTGGGGGCAAGCCGTCAAAACACTTCTTAACAAGCCTTCTACCTCTCTCAACTACCAGGTAAGCCCTATCGCTTAATTTCTTCTCTGCGCCGCGCCTTTCTATCCAGTTTTTCAACACTGCAACGGCCCCCTTTTTAGCTATCTGAAGAGCAGTGTCTCCCCTGTTGTCTCTTATCTCTGGGTCTGCGCCGTATTCGAGAAGCAACCGCACAACTTCTGCACAGCCGTTCTCCGCCGCCACGTGCAGAGGAGTTTTACCGAAGATATCGCGGGCGTTGGGATACGCGCCGTGCCGAAGGAGGTAGCTAGTGACATCTACACTGCACTTGGACGCCGCCGCATGCAACGGGGTTCCGCCGTAGTTGTTATCTCTTACATTTGGATCTGCGCCGGCTTTTAAAAGCGATTCAACTACATCTTTAAGGCCTTTATCCACCGCTTTATGAAGAGGTGTGTCGTCGCCGCAAGATATATTTACGTCTGCGCCGCGTTTCAAGAGCGCATTTACCGCCACAGTGCATTCCTTCTCTATGGCGTCACACAGGTATTTTGGTTTTACTGATGCACCGCGTTCTAGGAGCAACTTGATAACATCCGCATTACAGTAACTAATAGCAAAACTTAACAGTGTCGCGCCACCGACTCCGACGTTAGGATCTGCTCCATGTTGTAGAAGAAGCCGGACAACCTCAAGGTGACCCCTATCCGCCGCCTCGTGTAGCGGCGTCTTGCTGTCTCTATTTTGAGCGTTCGGGTCCGCCCCGCGCTCTAGAAGAAGTTTCACAACCTCGACGCTGCCCCTCCAAGCCGCGGAGTGCAGCGGCGTCTTGCCGTAGCCATTTCGGGCATCTGGGTCGGCGCCGCGTTCCAAGAGTAGTCTTGCAACATCGACACGGCCCCAATACGCCGCGTGGTGTAGCGGCGTCTCGCCGGATCTATCTTGGGTGTTTGGATTTGCTCCATGCTCCAGGAGCATTTTAACTATCTCAACATGGCCCAAAAGCGCCGCTAAATGTAGCGGCGTGTGACCCAATTCATCCTTGACGTCTGGATCGGCGCCTTTTTCCAACAGCTTTTTCACGCGCCTCACATCGCCCTTCCTGGCGGCATCATGGAGCTCTGTCCGGCCCACGTATCTGCTTGGAATCTGTTATATCTATGTTCTCTAGTAGCCAAGCAGATAATAATCAAGTCCCAGGTTCGAACACAATACATTATTAAGAATTGGCGCCGCCTTTTGGTGGAAGGTTTATTGAGCAACATTACAGTCCACAATATTGATACGTAACGGTGTATTGCCGTCTTCGTTTTAGACGTTAGGGCTCGCGCCGTGCTTAAAAAGTAGCTCGACACCCCCTACACGCTCCCAGATGCCGCCTGCTAGCGACTACAGATAGGGGCTTATCGTGACGGCAATGTAGGCATCGACCGTTACGGCCGGAGAATTCTGTTGAGTTCCTCTGCCGTGATTTCGCCGCGGAGAAAGAGCGCGTAGAGCTGTGTATATGTGATCTGCCCCGACCTGTACATTGCTCTGAGCCTCTCTATTTTCGCACCCCGAGATACCGCCGCCAGAAGGCCGAGCAGGGGAATGGCGGCTAGAGCCGCCAGGCCGAAGGCCGCAACTCCCGGCGTCTCGCCTCTCCGCACGACGCCGAGGGCCCTGTCTATCCTCAGCAACCCCCGTCCCTGCGCCTCCCTCGGCTCCCCCAGATCCTCAGCGGTGTTCAAAATGGCGTCTCTGGCCGCGGCGGCGCTCTTCGTGGCTTCGTAGAGCAGGGCGGCGGCCCCCGAGACGTGGGAGGCGGCGAAGCTGGTGCCCATCACGCCCACGTAGCAGTCGTCCACGGGAGGGCCTATGGAGGGCACGCCCCTCGGCCTCGCCGCTACGACAAGCCCATCTCTGTCGCCGCCGGGGGCCACCAGGTCGGGCTTCGTCAGCCCGTCCACAGGCCCCCTGCTACTGTAGTCTGTGACCCTCCTCTGTTTATTCACAGCGCCCACAGCCACCACTAGCTCGCCGGCGGCCGGGGCGCCCACAGTCCCCCTCTCTGGCCCCTCGTTGCCCGCCGCCGCCACGGGGAGCTTCCCCCTCGCCATCAGCATGTTAGCGGCTCTGGAGACGGGGGCGTCGGGTCCGCCGGGCCCCCCGAAGCTCATGTTGACTACCGCGACGTCTAGGTTAAGCGCTTCGTAAAGAGCTCTGAGGATAATGGAGTCCAGAGAGGTTCCGTCTTTGAAAAAAGCCTTCAGGCTGGCCACCTTGGCGTCCCGCGCCACCCCCCCGTACTTATCGTCAGCGCCGGCGGCCACATACGCCACCGCAGTGCCGTGGCCGTTGAGGTCGCCAGGCCCCTCCCCAGGCACGAAGCTCTTCGCGTAGACAACCTTCCCCTCCAGCCCGCAGGCCCCCGGGTCGACGCCGGAGTCAACCACGGCTATGGTGGCCCCCTTGCCGGTGTAGGGCATGTCGCGGCTCCATCCTATCATGACTAGATTCCACGGGAGTCCGGCGCCCGTGCCCACGAGTCTGTACTCCCTCTCGGGCTCTGCCCTGACGCCCATAGAGAGGAGCTTTCTGTAGTCCCTCTCCCCCATCCTGACAACGACGAGACCCCACTCGCCGTAGACGTCCACAACCTCTACAGACTCCCTCACCAAGACGTCCAGCCCCATCACCTCTAGCGCTGTTAACGCCGCCCTGTCGTTGAGCCCCGTCGACACGCGCATGACGGGGGCGTAGCCTCCGTACACTATGTAATGTCTAGCGCCCAGCCCCATACAGCTTGTACACGCCCTCCACGTCTACCCTCTTCACGCCTGGAGTTGTAAACGCCGCCTTCACGCTTCTGGGGCCCGGCGCGAGGACGACGAAAACCTCGCCGCCGAAATCTAGGACGTCCAGAACCTCGCATTTTTCCTTCAGCCTCCTCACCACCTCGGCCCCCTCCACCGTCACTACGAGCCTCCTGTCGAGCGGTATCTCGTCGGGCCCCGCCGCGCCGTTTTCAACCACCACTTCGTCTAGACCCTCTGCCCTTCTCGCTATGTATTTATCGCCGCTTTTTATATAACTCATTTGATGTAGCCCTCTCTTCTCAAGATCTCTGCCACCTGCCTCGCCAGTTGCTCAACGTCGATCTGTTGCGGCTGGGCCGCCCGGGCGAGGACAGCTCTTAGTTGCTCCAGCTCAGCCGCCGTCAGCTGTTGCCCTCTCGCAAGCTTGCTCAAGGCGTTCGAAACCGCTGCCTCTGCGCCTCTCGCCGCCACCCAATATACAAGACCCTTAGAGGCCTCAGCCCCTAATGCCTTTATGAGAGTTTTTAAAGCCTCTATTAAAGCCTCACTTGCCATTGATACACGCACCGTTAATAAATATAAATTTTTCCCCCCACCGTCGGCATGTCGCTGGATCTGGGCGACGTCTACAGGAGACTGGACGAGGTGGAGAAGCAAATCTACAATGTTTCAAAACAAGTTGAAAATCTTTTGAGAGACGTAAAAGAAACAAGACGAGAAGTTGTGGAGACGCGGCGGGAGGTGCTTAACGCCGTGGAGAAATTAAGAGACGCCATTTTGGCAAGTTTGGCGGCTTTGACATCTGCCGTGGCGGAGCTCAGGAGGTATGTAGAGGATAAATTCAACGAGTTGAGGGCCATGGCAGAGAAATATAGGAAGGAGTTCCTTGCAGAGCATGAAAAAAGACACAGAGAGGCGGTGGCGCTTTCCGCCTATCAGCAAGATTTCTTGAAGAACTTAGACATTGCAATGCTTGGAATCAAGGCAAGGATAGAAGAAATTTCTCAAATACTTAAGGAGCTAGAAGACAAGGCCAGAAAAATTGATACGAGGCTTTTTGAATATAGTCTTCGTCTGGTTGCCGAACGCGTAGAAATTAAATAACATTTAAAAATAAGAAGAATAATATCTATGCCTATTTTCGACAGAGGCAGGGAGGTAAGGGAGCGGCTGGATGAGATATATAACCTTCTGCAGAGCATCGAGGCAAAGATAGGAAATGATGTGCAGAATCTATATAGAATTAAAGTAGACATCTTAAAAGCAGTTCAGGAACATGAAGGATATCTGCGAAGGTCGAGAGACGACTTAGAAAGAGGGATCTCTAGGCTTAACCAAGCCATCGAGACTTACGTCGCCTTGGTGGAAGGAAGCAGGTCGTTCAAGGAGGAATTGGCGAATCTGCGTAATATCTTCAACCAGATTGAGGAAGGCGTGAGGAAGATGGAAAAACTCGCCGACGCTCTTGCCACGGAGTACGAAAAATTCTCTTCCCACGTCCACACTCTGTCTTCTCTTATCAGACCTGACGTCTTTAGCGACATCTTGAATAAAGCTAATGAAATCATTCAAAAGGCCGAGGAGCTACGGCTTGAGCAACGTACGAGCTTCTACCAGCAGAAGATGCAGAACCTACTGGAGGCCGTGAAAAAAGAGACGGAAAAAGCCGCCGAAATCCGAGGAGAGGCAGAAAAGACGGCGAGAACCCTAGAAGAACTTAGAGATACGGTAAGAAACGCAAGGAAAGAATACGCCACTGTGGCGGAAAAGGTGAAGGAAGCCAAGGCGGAGCTTGAGGCTCTCCAGAGGAAAATAGCGGAGCTTGAAGAGAGGAGACGGCTTACCGAGAGATCTCTGAGAGAGGAGGCGGCTAGGTTCACCGCAGAGCTGGGCGAGGTAAGAAACAAGCTCGACGCCTACCTCGACTTGCTGAAGCTTAGATACGAGGAGCTCATCGATATATACAAAAGGCTGGACCCGGAGAAGGCTAAGGAGCTTATACAGAAGGCGGCGGAGCTATGAGCAAGGAGGAGATACTCCAGAGGCTGGAGGAGATTAAGCCGGTCGTGGAGAGGCTCAACGGGATAAACAGAGAGGTGGACCAGCTCAGAGACCACCTAGCTCACTACCTCCAGAGGCTTGAGGAGAGCCGCAAGGCGCTGGAAGTTTTGGAAAAGACGTTGCAAGGCGTCGGCACCCTCTGCCAAAACGCGGCGAGGCAGTCGGAGCTCAGGGAGGCGGCCGTGCGCCAGCTCGAGGAGCAACTGGGTAAGAACTTCCACCAGCTATATGCGGCCCTCCTTGCGCTTCGCGACAACACGGCGCAGATCGCCACCTCGCTTGAGGGGCACCTCCGCTCCCTGGAGGAGAGGGGCCGGCAGATTCTTCAGCTTACCGACGGGCTGAAGAGGCTCCTAGACGCGAGAGGGGCGGTTGAGGGCCTTCTGCGGAGGCTGGAGTCTGCCGTTTCAAGCGTGGAGCAATACGACGCCAGGCTCAAAGAGCTTGTGGCCTCCTTCGAGGCCGTCTACGCCAGCTACGTCCAGCAGGCTGAGGAGCTCAAGAAGAGGGAGAGGGAGCTCGCGGAGAGGGAGGAGAGACTCAGAGCCGCAGAGGCGGAGCTTGAGTCAAGGAGGAGGCAGAGGGAGGCCGAGCTGGCGCAACTTGAACAACAGATCAGAGAGCTCCAAGCCGCCAAGCAGACGCTGGAGGCCGAAATCGCGGCGAGGAGGAAGGAGCTTGAAAAACACAAGATAGACCTCCTCGCCGCCGAGATAAAACGCAACTACGAGCTCTACCTCGCGCTGAGGGACAAAGAGATAAGACTCCTCAAGTGGGAGGCAGATCTCCAGAAGAGGGAGAGGGCATGCTACTGAAAAGGGCGAAGATACGGGCAGAGATCAAGGCCCCCGAGACGGCGAAGGAAGACCAGCCATTTCAGGTGGCCGTAGCGCTCGTAAACGAGGGGAAGATTGCCGCCAGAGACGTCAGAGTTTACGTGTCTTGTCCAGACGGGGAGAGGGAGCTGCGGCTTGCCGAGGTGGGGCCCGAGGGCGGAGGCACCGAAGTTACGGCGCTCTGCGCATCCGCGGCTCCCGGCGTCCACGCCGTGAGAGCCGCCGTGTGGTACACAGACGAGAAGGGGAGGCAGTACGACCCGGTGGAGGTCTCCACAAAAGTGGCTGTACACAAGAGGGCGCCGCGGCTTACAGGCCGCATAACCCCCTCCGCCTCCGCCGCGCCTGCCGGAGGCGCAGTAGAGGCAGACATAGAGGTCATAAACGAGGGCGACATGTCGGTGACGTGCGCCGGCGAGGGCGTTACGGAGTTCTCCGTGCCGGCTGGCGGCCGCGCCGCTTTCAAGCGGCTCTTCGCGGTGAGAGAAGGCGTGAACATACTCGGCCCCCTGCAACTCATATGCAGAGACGAGAAGGGTAGGGAGTACCCTCTCGCAACAAACACGGCGGAGGTCCTCGGGGTGTCTAAGAAGCCTCTTCAGCTCACGGTCAAAGCCACGGCGCCCGCTGAGGTCTCCGAGGGGAGGTTCTCCGTGGAGGTGGAGGTGGTTAACCATTCAGACGAGGAGGTGGCCGGGGAGTTGCGGCTACCCGCGTCCAAAAGAGGCCTGGCGAGGCCGGCCTCCGAGAAGGTTGGATTTTCCCTGCTCCCCGGCGCCTCTTTTAAGACTAGAGTTGACTACATATGCCGCATACCTCCGCGTGACGAGATCGACGAGATTCCGCCTATTGTCGCCTCCGTCGGCAACCTCACCTTTCTAGGCCCCTCAATTGTGTTTAGGATCCGCGGCGCTAGGCCTAAGGTGATGATAGAGGCACCGGCCGTCGTGAATGTGGAGGCTGGAGGCGAGGTTGCTGTGGAGGCGCGGTACCGCGGCGCGGAGGAGCTCCGCCTAAAGCCAGCCAGATCCGCGCTGGGATACGCCGAGGCGGTTCCAAGGTCTGAAAAAGCGACAGGCGGCTCGTTTGTACTCACGGTGAGGGGGCTGAGGTCCGGCATCGACTACCTGAACCTTGCAAACGTCGTGGCGGGCGGAGAAGTGGAAGTAGAGGCCCCAACGGTGAAGATCGTGGTAAAGAGGCACGAGCTGAAGGTACACGCGCGCCTCAGAGCCGACGCCGCTGTGGCCGAGGCGGGCCGCTCCGCCACGCTGAGGCTTGTGGTGTCTGCGACCCAGCCCACGAAGGTGAAGGTGCTGCTGTATCACAACGGGCTGGAGGTCAAAAGGCTTGAGGCTGAGGCGGGTCCCAGCCCCGCCGAGATCCCGGCGGAAGTCCCCGTGGCGGAGGGGGAGAACCAGTACTTTGCCCGAGTGGAGTACCCGGGCGGGTGGGTCGCCACCGAGCTAGTGAAAATCAGCGGAATCAAGCTGGCCCGGAGACCCGTGCTCAAGCTCTCTCTGGAGGCCCCGGAGGCTGTTGATATGTTCCAGGAGTTCACAGCCGTGGCTAAGGTCATAAACGTGGGCAACGCGGAGTGCCGCGGCGCCAGGATCACCATAGCCGCAGAAGGAAGCATCAAGCTGGTGGGCGACTTCATAAGAACAATTGATGTAGAGCCGGGCGCGGAGCCTGTGGTGGTACCCATACTGCTGAGATCCAAGAAGCCGGGAAGGGGCGTCGTGAGGGTGACCATCCCGGACCACGACCAAGCGGTGAAGGAGATAGAGGTGCGATACGTATCGCCTAGGGTAGACATGTATATCAAGCCCCCTCACAGAGTATACGTAGGCAGGTATAACATCTTCGCCGTGGACGTCGTTAACCACAGCCACTTCCCGGTGACCGTGGAGAGGATAAAGGTAGGCCAGTGGGAAAGCGCGGAGAGCCGCGTGGTGTCTCCTGGGGGAGAGGTGGTGATCCCCGCTAGGCTGTACATAGCTGCAGAGAAACAGGTGGCGGCAACGGCTGTAGTGGTGGACCCCACAGGTAGGGCCCACAGGCTTGAGGCCACAGCGTATATAGAACCCGTCAAAGCCAGCGGCTTGACTGCCTACGTAGCCACCGCAACGGCGAGGAGGGGGCAGCTCAAACGGGTGGAGATAGAGCTCCAGAACAACTACAGCGAAGAGCTTCGCGACGTCGAGGTCGAGGTGGAGAGCGGCTCGGCGGACATCCACAGCCCCATCGCCAGATTCGCCTCGCTGAAGCCGCAGGAGACGAAGAGGTTCTCAGTGCTGACCGTGCCCAAGTGGGAGGGGAGCGTAGACTTCAAGCTACGGGTCGCCTACACCACAGAGGACAGGAGGCTGGTGGAGGTGGTGCCCACCGCCAACTCCCTAGAGGTGAGGGGGAGTATAGACGAGGTCCCCGGCGACTTGAGGAAGGTGGTGGATACCCTCCTGGAGGACATACTCCCCAAGCTGGAGCGGCAGGGCCCCGACAAGTCGCTCCTAAACTCCCTGGCCAGATACCTCAACGCTGTGAATATGTACTACAGAGACGAGAAGTTTAAACTAGACGAGGAGCTGGAGGCTCTATCCGCTGAAGACCTAGTGGCGTTTCATAACAAGCTCAGCGACTTGAAGGCCAGGCTCCGGGAGATAAAGACGCTAGCCGCCAGAGCCTAGCAACGGGAGAGGAGAGAAGACAGCTCTTTTAACTCCCCCGAAATCACCTTAAACTGGCTCCCGTACCTCTCGGCTAGGTTCTTTACAAAAGCCTCCACGCCCTCCGGCGGGGCCTCGGAGAGTTTTATAATCGACGAGGCCAGCTCCACGTATCCGAGGAAAAACAACACGCAGGCATGTTGCCGCAGAACTCCCACCCCCTCAAGCCCGAGCCTGTCTCCGAGAAGTGCCGCCACTCGCGCAAGCCCCTCCGCAGAGAACCTCCCCTCAGCCACACACTGCACCACCCACGTCAGCACGTTTCTAAACTCCTCCTCTCCCGCGTACTCCGGCACGCTCCTCACGGTGGCCACAAGCCGCGGCCCCATGACCCGCACCATGCAGGGATTGGTGTAGAACTGAAAAACCGCGGCAAGCCTAAGCGCCAGGTCTCTGCTACTACGCGACGCACGGTAAAGGTAGTCAACCACCTCAAAAGGCGAGAGGCCGGCCAGCCCCCTCTTAAACTCCTCCAGCACCTCCCTCCTCCGCCTCTCCAGGGCAGAAAGAGCCCTGGCCAAGCCAGCTGGAAGCTGCCCAGCGGCACAACCAGATCTGCTGAGGAGATCACGCGACTTCTTAACCCTCTCGATCACCTCGTCTAGAAGAGCCAAGTCGTCGGCCTCCAAGACGCCCTCTGCCTCCTGGAGAGCCGACTGCGCCCCCGCCACAACCACGCCACACTCCACGTAAAAGACATACCACTATAATAAAAGACTCGCGCCGCGGGGACGGCTAAAAAATACATTAATCAGTCCAGCTATCAGAATCGGCCATGCTGGTGGAGAAGGAGGTCGCCTTCCGCACAGACGCACTTAAAGGCCCCCGGGAGTTCCACAAGAAGTGGGCCGTCCCGCTGGAGAACGCCACAGCGCAGAAAATAACGGGAAGGCTCATCGCAGAATACAGCATGTGGACGGGGAGCGTGAAGATGCGGGTGATTATATACGACGAGGGCACCGCCGTCTTCAAACACGACTACTCCATCCTAAAAGGCTTCAAACCCACAGAGCCCTTCAAAAAAGCCGCCATAACCATAGACCTAGATCTCCCGGTAAACACCAAGGTCAAAAAAGGGGTGGCCGAGATAGAGCTCACAGCCAAGACAGCCCTCGGCTCGCTGGAGGGCACCCTAAAAGACCTAGAGCTGGCGACGCAGTGAAGTGCAGAGAAATCCTCTGGAAGATAAAAACGCTCTGCAGAGTCAGCTGCACAGCCGCCCAGCTCACAGCCCTCCTCAGCGCTGCAATCGCCGCCTGCAACTGCCCCGGCTTGAAGCAGTACCACGACTACTACACAGAGGTGGAACCCCGCCAAGACATATACGCCAACCCAGACGCCGCACACGGCCTAATGGCCGAAGTGGAGAGATGCCTCCAAGCGCTGGACTGAGAGCTACGTCCACAAGGCCGTAGCCGCCAACGCAGACCCTCTAACCGCCGGCAACGCGTAGCGCTGTTTAGCAGTCTTTTAATTATGGGGGAACAATAGGTTGGATCAGGCTCCGCACCGCCGCCATCCTGGGCGATATAGAGCGCGTAAGAAAGTTGTTTGAAATGAGCTCAAATCCAAGCGTCAGAGAAGAGGTGTTAGGCATGACGCCACCATATTTGACAACGTTTGGAGGCTATGTGGATGTTGTTAAACTCCCTCTTGAATATGGTGCAAATCCCAATACCAAAAACAAAGATGGTTAGACTCCGCTACATGTAGCGGCGGCTAATGGCCACGCCAACGTTGTGAGATTGCTCCCTCAATACGGCGCACGCCCCACCATAAGGAATGATAAGGGGAGGACGCCGTTATTAAGGCGTGGCTAAGGCGCAGGAAGTAAACAAGCCCCGCCGCCGGCGTACGCAGAGAAAATCCAGTCCACAGCCCTTCACGTAGTCATCCTAATCTCCTTCTTCTGTCCGCGGACAGAGATAAACCCGATCTCCTCCGTACAACGCACGTGGATTTATGGCATATCAGAAGCAAGCCTGCACGAGAGGGGTGCAGAAGGCCCGAAATATCAAAGGGAGCCAGAAAAGAAGCTGAATACGGCGTTTTGATCCACGACTGGAAGATAATATCTAGCTGAAAGACCTAGAAAGTCGAAGAGGGCCCCAAGGGGTCTCGCTGGCAACAAAAAGGCGCCGACTGTCCTGCGGACATTAGGCGGAGGATTTTGCTAGTTCTTTTGCGTATAGGTACAGGGCGAGGGCTAGAAGGGCGCTGGAGACGGCATATAGCAGGTTTGCCGAGAGGGCGGACACTACGGCGGCTATCAGCGCCACTTTTGACCAGAGTATGGCTGTGGAGGGCCTCACCAGCTCCGGCCTCTTTATTGCCCTATACGCGAAGAAGACTGTGGAGTATCCTATGACTATGTAGGCGGCGGAGATGGCGGCGAAGACGGCGCCTGCAATAGGCTCGAACACGTAGGTGAGGAGATACACGATCGCAGCTGAGAGCGCCAGGGCCCAGAAGAGGCCCACTACGCCGAAGGCGACCTCCAGCGCCATGGCGAATTTCAGAAACTCTACAACACTCTTCTTAACCGCCATAACAACCTGAGAAGCAACAGGGGGTTGAGAAGCGGTTTAAGGATGTCGCGGGTGTATAGGAAGTCCACAAACTCCTCGGGCGTCACGATCCTGGCCTCTGCGTCGGCCAGCTGAGGAGGTGGAGGCGGGTCGGCCCCGCACCTCGCCCTCTTTCTCCTGTCGCCCGGGATCCCCACGGCGTATGCTGGCATGTAGGGCTCCAAGGCAAAGAGGAGGAGGGGGTCATCCACGTAGATCTTGGCCCTCCTCAGGGGGCGGGGATCTACGCGGCTGAGGTAGAAAGCCCGGCGGAGGCAGACGCTGTTCTCCGCCTTCTCCCTAAGCTCCTCGGGCAGGACGTCGAGGAGCTCCTTCAGTGTGTACGGCGGGTCCAGCTTCTCCGCGTACCGCCCGGCGCCTATGCAGTACTCCACGGCCCTCGGCGTGGGGGCGCCGAACTCCGACAAGCCATCGCCTGCGTGGAGATAGAGGAAGCGCCCAGCAAGCAGATTCGATGGGCCGTAAAAGGCCAGCGGCGCCCGCGCCGCAGATAAAAGAGAGGATACGCAACCCTCCACTTCTACAATCATTTTTTATACAGAGCCACCGCGCCTCCTATGGCTCCGCCTATTGCCGACATGAGGGCGCCCTTGAGGGAAAGTGCTACGGGGATTAAGGCGGCGAGGGGCAGGAGGCCGGTTATCGGGCCCAGCAGAGGCGCTAAATACGGCATCAGGAAGGGGAGGAAGGCCAGTATCAGGCCCGCCAGTATGAGTCCGCCGAGTATGCCTGCGAGGAACCCGGCGAGCACGGCCCTCCCAAGCGAGCCGCCCGCCACGTAGCCAGCCACAGCGCCGCCGATCAGCTCGCTAAACGGTATGAAGAGGCCCAAAATCACGTTTACCACGAAGCCCAGAAACACGGCGACCGCCATGCTCCCCCTATGTGGGGAGCTCATGAACTTGCCGCTGCACAGATATAAAAACTAAGCTAACAGGCAGGACGTGGCTCTAACCCCCGTGGAGATAGAGGTGGAGGGGGAGCGCTACCAAGCAACCCCGCCTGTGGTGCTGGGGAGGGCGCAGGGCGCCGGGAGCCAAAACGTCCTCGCCGTGAAGACCTCAGATGGAAGAGAGCTCTACGTCTTCAAAGGGGTATACGCCAGGTTTGGTTGCGCCGGGAGCGACACAGACTGCACAAGCCACACACAGCTGAAAATCGCCGTAGAGGGCGGCACCTTAATCGTGAAAAACGTGGGGAAGTTCCCCGCCTACAGCCAAGGGCAGCCGATAGACAGGATCGTGCTGGGCCCGGGGCAGTGGGCCGAGCTGAACCTCCCCGGCGTATACACACACGACGGGAAGAAGGCAAGAATAGTTATAAAGACGCCAGGCGCCATTACCCCCACGGAGTCTGCGGGTTGCGAGGTTCTTTGCCGTGTTTGGATTTTTTTCGAGCAACTTTACTCGTGGGTGGAGGGGCGCTCGCTGAATGGAGTGGTGGAGAATCTCGTACGGGGTTTCAGCATCATTAAGGGAGATCTCGAAGCGCTCGTGATTCTGATCTCGAAAAGATGGCCCAACGCAGTAGAAAGACTGATGCACTCTGTTAAGCACATAGAGCACATACTGCGTCAGCTAAAGCAGAATTCGCCCGATGAAATCAAAGAAGAGATAGCACCAGATATATCATTTATACGCGACATAATCAACGACCTAAGACAGGAGCTTGCCTGCCGTTGTTAGCCGTGTCTCCTCCTCCACTCAGCCGCGATTCTCCTGGCCGCCTCCTCGGCGCTCGGCCTCCTCCACGGCTCAAGCTCTAGGGCTTGCCGTATGAAGTCGGAAAGGCCTATCTTCTCTGACTCTCTGGCCGCCCTCTCCACCCTATCTTTACTCCACTCGGCGCTGTCTACCGTCTCGGAGTTGCATGGACATTTTTAAATCTTGTAGTTGTCATTAGTCTTTGTGGACAAGTGGAGGGAGGTTTCAAGCGTGTGTAAAGATTACATGGAAAAGAGGAGCGGATATGCCCGCGCAAACCTCCCGTATTGCGCTCTTCACGACGTGCCGCACCTAGAGAACGTGCGGCGCATAGGGAGAGACCTTTATCTGACATTAGGGCCTGCGGAGCTAAGAAAATATAGCTTTTATGAGGTATTTTGGGACTGCTCCGCCTACGTCCACGACTTGGGCATGGCAATCGGCCCTAGAGAGCTGGACGAAAAGCTACAGCTCCACACATCTGCGCTGAGGGACTACCTCAAGGCCAGGGCCATCTCAGCGGGAGGGCACTTGATATGTAAAATGTGTAAATATTCAAATTTCTTCACGGAATACCAAGAACATAAAAACTTTCTGGAATGGGGAAGAGTGAAAACACCAAATGAGGGAGGTATAAATATGCGTAATGCGCTCTTTGCGCAGTTTATAAGAGAGATACATCCCTGGATCAGCTACGAGCTGGCGAAGAGAGAGCTGGCGGATAGCCTGCGCGACGTGTTTGGCAACAAGGGGAAAGCCGAGGAGTTTGCGAGGTATGTCGGGCTTGTCGCGCTTCTGCACTGGAGACACGCGCGTCTGGATCTCCCACCGACAGAGTTTGAAGGATATGTCCTCGACTTCCGCTTCTGGGGCGCTGTGATTAGGATTGCGGACGCCCTGGACGCCACGGAGGACAGAGCCGCGCCGGAGCTCGGCTACATCATCGACGTGCTGAAAGGCGACATAAGCCAGGCTACCCACAGAGCCTTCAAAATAGTGAAAAAAGTCAGAGGCGTGAGGTATTGGGATATAGGCGTCAAGATCGACGATAAGCGGATCGTGCTCGACGTGGGATACGGCAGGAGGGAGGCGGAGCTCCTTGGCTTTCTTCTCTTCGAGGTCGGCAAAAATGTTTACGAAGACATCTACAAAAAAGAAGAAGACTACGATGTCCCCAAGGAGGTGCTTTGGAAAGAGTTAGGCATCCAGCTGCCACCGCTTTGGATAAAAGCTGGAGATAAGGAGGAAAACCTAGAGCCCTATCTACCACACCTAAATACAGCCTACGAGAAAATAAAAGACATAAAACTCACCAAGGACAGCCCCTACCTCGAAGAGCTTAAGAAAAGCGGAGCCCCCCAAGAGCTTGTAAACCTTCTCGTGCAGGATAAGAATAATGGGAGGTCGCAACAAAATAAATGCCGAGAGAAGTGCGAAAAGAAAGAGGGGGGATGCAACCCCCTAGACGCGCTCGCCGTGGCTGTGCTGACGCAGACCCCGGCTGATGGGGTTGTGCGCTTGATACTGCGGGACCTCAACAGCAGAGAAGTCGAGAAGCTGTTGAGGACGCTTGCACGCTAGTTGACAATGAGCGGGCTTAGCGATTTTCTCGAGAAGTATAGAGGGCTAGCGGAGCTGTATAGATGGAGAGGGAATCCCTATGTGTTAGCCTTAAAAGTCTGGAGAATGTGTCGAGCTCTCGACGATGTTCTGGTGGATCATAGACGCTACGAGGAGGAGGTGCAGGAGATGATGAGGGAGGGGAGGGGCTGGGATGAGATCTCTAGATATATCAACGGCGTGGTTAAAGAAGCTGAGTCCATAAGGGAGAAGCACGGAACCGTGGTAGAAGTTCTGCCTCCCTCGGAGTCTCTTGAGGAGCTGAAAAAGAAAATTGAGACGCTGGAGGTCCCGAAGCCCAACGTCTTGCTAGGCGGGTGGAGCGAGGGCCGCGACGGGGTATTGGAGGTATTTATCGAAAACAAGGGATCCCTCCCCTTCGTCGTGGAGATCGAGCTGGAGGGGGCTAAGACGCTTAGACCTTTTAAAAGGGTCAAGCTGAAGCCGCATTCTTCGGAGAGCTGGAGAGTGCCTGTCATTGTGGAGAGGCAGGAGGTCGTTGCGAAGATAACCTATAGATCCCTCGGCGTGGAGCGGGGAGGCACTATTAAGGAACCGGTAGTTCTTAAGCCAGCTGGGTTGCCCAGGTATATAAACGCCCCCATACAAACACTGGGGAGACTCGGCGATGAAGAAGGCATGGCCTTCCGCTATACAAACAAATGGTTCATCGGCGGCTGGCAACTAAGCGCGTATTTAGGCGAGGGCGGCTTCTACCACGCCTTTTTAGCAGTCAAAGGAGGCGAGAAGGCCGTCTTGAAGATCCCCAAGGCGCTTCTTGAGGTTGAAAGAGGGCCCAGCGCCGTAATAGCCATCAAGGTGCGTCAAGCCGACTTGGAGGAGGCGAGGAGACATGTCCAGAGGGAGGTTGTGATCTTGCAGAAGGTGAAGAGCGTGAAGGCTGAGACACACATTAAACACCTCGTGGATTTCATCGAGGCTGGCGAGGCGGCGGTTGGGGGTGCGGCGGTTCCCTTCATAGCGCTTCGGTACTACCCTAAGGGCAACGTCGGCAGAGCCGCCGGGAGGCTCACCGCGGGGGAGGCGCTATTGGTGGCGGCGCAGGTGGGGTGGGCTCTGCTGGCATGCTACGAGAGGGGCGTGTTCTCGAAACATGGCGACTTGAAGCCCGAAAACCTGCTGATAGACCGCGAGGGCGTTGTTGCGGTTACTGACTTCCAGACGGCGAAAGCGCCGACGGCCAGGGAAGGACGCACGCAGTCCCCGGCTCCTTCAACCCCCATGTATGCCCACAGAGCTGAAGACGACAGGGCGGACGTATACGCGCTGGGGCGGATACTGGTAGACCTCACCGCAGGCCTAAACGCGTCCGAGGACAAGGCCCCCAAGCAACTGCAGGAGCTAATCGCCGCCGCCCGCTCCGAGAACCCGCCCTACATGCGCATCTTCCTAAAAAAAGCCGAGGATCTCCTAAACGAGCTTACGCCTTAGCCGACTCCCCCACCTTTTTCCTGCACTCCCTCAGCTCCTGCGCCAACCTCTCCCGCTCTTCCTGCGCGGTTTTCAGCGCCCTCTCAAGCTCGTCAAGCGCCGCCTCTCTGGCCCGGAGCTTCTCCTCCCGCCTCCTGAGCTCCTCCTCCTTCTCCCTTAGCTCCTTCTCCCTCTCCAGAACCTTGGCGCGTAGCTCAGCCACCTCCAGCCTCATTCTATCTAGACCCGCCTTCATCTTCCTCAGCTCTTCCCGCTCCTTTTCCAGACTCTGCCTCTCCTGCTCGATCTCGGATCTCGTCCGTGCCAGCGTCTCCTCATTCCCCCTAATCCTGGCCTCCCTAGCCGCCAGAAGCCTCTCCCTCTCCTCCAGCCTCTTTTCCCTCTCCCTGAGAGAGACGCTCTCCCTCTCCAGCTCCTCCCTCCAGCTTTGTAGTTTGGCCTCCCTCTCCCCCAGCGCCGCCTCTCGGGCCTTCACCTCCCCCTCCCATTTCCTAAGCTCCTCCTCCCGCGCCTGCAGATACCTGGACCTTGCGCCTAGCTCCTCCATGAGTTTCTTGATTCTCTCCTCGTCGCCCGCGACTTTTTTCTCGCGCTCCTTAAGCTCCGCCTCCCTTCTGCCCAGCTCCTCTTCACGTTGCCTAAGTCTCTGCTCCACCTCCCCCACCTCCCTCTCGCGCTTTGCAATCTCAGCCTCCCGCCGCGACAGCTCCAAGTCTTTCTTCTCCAGCTCCTCCTCCCGCCTCTTCAACTCTTTCTCGCGGCTCTCAAGCTCGGCGTGCCTCCTCTCGAGCTCCGCCGCGCGGGTCTCCAGCTGTTTTTCCCTCTCGGCGAGGTAGCTCTCCCGCTGGTTGATCCACGGCAGACGCTCCGCGATGTTCTTCTCAAGACTGCTCAACTGCTCCCCCATCGCTTTCCTCTGGTCCTCGAGCTTGGCGATCTCCCTCCTCAGCTCCTCGAGACGGCTCTGCATTTTCCCCACCTCGGCCGACAGGACCTCCACCTCCTTCTCGCGTCTCGCAACTTCGGCCTCCCGCTGAGCCAGCTGGCGGCTGAAATCCTCAAGTCTCCTCCTCTCGGCCTCTAGCACTCTGAGGACGGTTCTCAGCTCATCCAGCACGCCTAGAGCCTTCGCAGAAAATCCGTCAAGGGCGGCTCTGGAGCCCTCCAGTTGCGACTTAACCGCCGAGAGATACTGGGAGAAGTCGCCCAGCCCTCTTTCCAGCCCCTCCTTAGAGGACTCAAGCAACCTCCGCAACGACGCAGACTCCTCAAGCAACTTTTTCACCTGTCCCTCCCGCGTCTCGAGGTCTTGCATCCGCCTTGCCGTGTTGTAGAGCTCCTCCTCGTATTTTTTCAGTTGCCGAAGCCTCTCCTCAAGAGAGGCAACGGCCCTCTGCCCCTCCTCAGAAAACCTATCGGCCAAGCTCTTCATCGCCTGAAGCTGCTCCTCGCTCTTTCTGGAGTACTCTGCCAGGAGCTTGTCGACAGAGGAGGACAGCCCCTTCACGTCGCCCTGCAATCTCTTGACGCCGGAGCTCACTTCAGCAAACCTCTCGCTTATGTATGGAACCAGCGCGGAGACCAAGGCGAGGACAGCCTCGTCGCGCTTGAGGTCCTTCCCCTCGGAGATCTTCTTGCGGAGGTTCTCCAGCTCCTTCTCCGCCCGCGCGAGAACTTCCGACACGCCGAGCTCAGACATAGCCCGCGATAACTCTCTCCACAGCCTCCTCCCTGTATGTATCCACCTGATGCGCAACTGCATCCACGGCGCTTAGAAGCTCCAGCCTAGCCTCCTCCAAAGACGTGATTAAATCGCCCAGCCTCACATACAGCGCATACACCTCGCCCCTCAGCGCCTCGAACCCCCTCGCAAGTTTCTCACCGATGTTATTGATGCCTCCCAGCAACTCCTCCCGGCTCTTCTCCACAGAACCAGCGACGGAATCTACCCTACCACGCAGGTCGTTGAAGCGTCTCTCCACCTCATCAAGGAATGTGTTTCTAAGAGACACATTCCTTGCATCTATAAACTTCTCCAGAGACTCCCCCCACTTATCTAGGGCATCTTGAAGCTCCCTAACGCCCTCGCCGAGCTCCTCAAGCCTCCGGCGCAAACCCTCAAAGCTTTTCTCCAACAGCTCCCTCAGCTCGCCGAGCAACACGGCCACAGCCTCAAGCCGCTTCTGCACATCCTCCACGCGCGCCACACCGTCGTCAACTCTATGCCGCAGCTCCCCAAGAGAGCGGTTGATCTGGCCGACGCCTCTCTCCAGCGCAGATGAGACCTGCGACACGCTATCCCTCACCTCTTTCAACCCACGCCTGACCTCTGCCGCGGAGCCCTCCAGCTGTTTAGAGAGCTGTTGCGAAAACTCGTTGAGCCCCCGCAGAAGCCGCTCCTCAACAGACGCAAGCCCCCGCTCCACGGAGTCTAGCCTATCGTACAGCCCCCGCACGCCCTTACCCAGCTCGCCGACGCCGCCTCTCAACGCCGAAAGAGATTCGGACAAACCACGCACATCGACCCTGACGCCCTCCACGACGCCCTTCACGTCCATCACGGCAGACTTAAGCGCCCTGCCCAACGCAGAAACCTGTTGCAAGACGGCATCCACCCTGCCGCCTAGCTCACTCCTCGCCGAGGAAATCTGCCTCTCTACCGAGCTGAGGCGCTCCGCCGACTTCTTCGCCTCGTCTTCTACCAGCTTCTTCAGCAACCCCAGCTCCTGCTGAAGCGCGCCAACCGCCCCATATACCGCCTCAACCCTCTTCAAAACCGCCTCGCATTCACCAAGACTCACGTCTTGGGTCATACACCACTTAAAATTTTTCGCTGACTAAAGATATATAAGCAAGACGTAGCTCCATACGTGTCGCTATGCTTCGAAATAGCGGGTGAGGAATACTGCGTAAAGATAGGTGAGGAATACTGCGTAAAGATAAACCCCAACGAGTCCACACGTCTCTTCGTGGGCCGCTACGACCCGGGCGGAGAAGACCCCGAAGTGCCTAACGCTGCGGAGGACAGCCTAAAGATAAAAGAGGATAACAGAAGAATATATATATTTAAAAACGTGAAGTGCCGCCGAGATTGCGGGCCGGGCGACACCGACTGCACCCACCGCGAACACGTAGAAATAATCATACTGGGCGACCGAATCGCTATACAGATGGCACCCAGAGCAACCAAGCCGGTATACTACGGACACGCCGAGACAGAGAGAAATATGCTGAAGGGAATCCTCCTTACGCCAGGACAGCGCCTCTACCTCTGGATAAGCGGAGTCAGGGATGCCGCCGGGAGGCCGACCCCCCTAATAATCCGCTATGCCGGGAGGCCGCCCGACTGCGAGGCGGTATGCGAGGCGTGGCGCATCCTACAGCAACTCTATCACAGAGTCAAAAAAGGCCCTCTAAAACTCACGGGAAAAGACATAGAGGACCTCAAGCACGCATTTGACACTCTCAAAGGGCACCTAGATGGAGTAATAGTCTGCGGACCTGACCTGGAAGAAAGAGTGAGACGGCTAAGGGACGTGGTAGAGCTACTTAAAGAACTCCTCGAAAAGGGGGAGATTTCCGGGGAGGCGAGCACGAAGATCGTCTCCATGTGGCACGCTTTCAACCAACTGAGACAACGCCTCAACTGCAACTGTGAAGAGGATACTCGAGCGGGTTAACTATATCTACTGTGGTTACCCTATTGTGGTAGACCACAAGTGGTTTGCGAGTCATATTTCAATTACTAACGATAGAAATCGGCTATATGCGTCCAGAGCATTCCGAGCTGGTAATCTTCAAGCTCAGGTTAGCTCGGTAGCACAGAGGCAGGTTTATATTCTGGCGCTGGGGAGGGGGCGTGGGTTGCGGTGCGGAGGCGGTAAGGGTGATTGGGGAGGCTTGTGAGGAGGCGGACAGCCTAGACTCTCTTATCGAGGCTGTGGGGGTTCACGGCGTGGCCTTTCTCGACAGGTGTGAGGAGGAGCTGAGGAGGGCGAGGGAGTGCCTCAAAGACGTTGTTGCGAGTTTGAGAGGTGCGATGCGTGATGAGCTTAAGAAGAAGCTGGATATCCTGAAGGCGGCGAGGGAGCTGGCCGAGTCGCCGAGGGCGGAGGTGGAGGTTGCGGCGGTTGGAGGCGACGTGGTGGTTATCGTGAGGAACAGAGCCCTCGTCGAGGCGGAGGTGGAGGTGGGGGCGAGGGGGGCTGGCATCGACGAGAGGATGACTCTGCGCGTGGCGCCTAATAGGTCCGAGGAGGTTAAGTTCAGGGCGAAAAAAGACGGGAAGGTGGAGGTCTGGTGGAGCGCCTCCTGGCCCGGCGTGAGGCGGCGGGCTGAGGGCTCTAAAGAGGTGGAGGTGGAAAAGGCGGTTAAGCAACCAGGCCACCCCCCTCAGCAACCCGCAACCCTCCCCCGCCAGGCGGAGCAACGCATCGAGGCCCCTCCGCAACCCCAGCAGGCGGCTGAGGCGGCAGGCGGACCTCCTCAGCCCCGGCCCACCCCTCAGCCCGCTGCCCAACCTCCCCAGCAACTGACCGGCCAGGTGGACTGGGGGGAGGTGCTGTCTGCGGCGTCTAAACACGCCTTGGCCTCCCTCGTGGGGGTGCTGGTGGGCATGGCCGTGCCCGAGACGAGGGCCTACCCCAAGCGGGTGTTTGTGGAGGGCCTTCCATATGTCGAGGGGAGAGACGTCACGTACGTCTTGGAGGATCCGTCTGCGGTTGTGGCTGAGGACAGGGGGGACTACGTGCTGGTGAGGAGGGCTAGGGTCGTGGAGCTTGTCTCTCAGACCACGAGGAAGCTGGCGAAGGCCCTCATAGACGACTTCAGGTCTAGGGCTAGGGAGGGGCTCGCCCGGTGGAGGGAGGGGGGTAAGGTGAAGGAGAGGGACGTGGGCGAGGGGGCTCTTGAGAAGGTCGCCGAGACGGCCAAGAAGAGGGCGGAGGAGGTGGCCGAGGCGCTTCCCCGCCTCTTTCTCCTGGAGGCTTCCTACGGCGGCGGTCTCTTCAGGCGGCCCCAGCTGAGGGTTTACGTGGGCGTGTTCTGCCGGCTCGATAGGCTGTTTTTCCACGGCGTTGACCACGAGCCTGCCCGGCTGGGGGAGGCTCTTACAGCCCTCGGGCTGGAGGTGGCCGAGGACGCGGTGGTGGTGTTGGGGTCGCCCACGGGCTGGGATGAGGAGTCTAAGAGGCGGGCGCTCGGCGGGGGGCGGCTTGTGCTGATCGACCTCAAGGCCGGCGTTGCGTACTGCCCGCCGGAGCTGGCGGATTTAGCGGCGGCGCTGGGGTTCGGCGCCGTGCCGCCCGTGCCCTACGGCGAGGAGGTGGCTAGGCTTGACGAGCTTCTGCTGGAGGGTAAGATAAGCCAGGAGGTGTACCAGCAACAGATAAAAGCCGTTTTAAAACCTCCACAACCGCCCTCCTAGCCTCCTCCTCCACCTTCTCCGCGTCTCTCTCCGCCTCCGCCAGGAGGGACATGTAGCGCCTCACTATCTGGTGGTAAACGTCTACCGAGATGCGCCCCTCCTCCAGCGCCTTGTTTGCCAGCGCGAGGAGTCTATACGCCCGCTCCCTCGTCCTCCAGAGCCTCACTGCCTCCCTCACCGCAGGGAGGCTGGAGAGCTCGGCGTATAGGGCCTGGGCAAGCGGCTGGGGGACCCCGGCCTCCACCAGCGTTTTTATAAACACGCCGCTTTGGTCGGCCCCCTCAAGACTTGAGGCGGGGAGAAACGTGAGCTTCGGCGGTACCTCCACCGCCTTGGCCCCCACCTTTCTGCCCAGGAGGAGACCCAGCGCGAAGGCTCCGAGGTAAGACACAGATTCTGCGAGTAGCTAAATTTAAAACTTTCCCCCGCCCTGGGCGGCGGTCTTGTGCGAGCGGCTCTAAAAAAGATGTTAGGGATTGTATTGCCCTTTATCTGCAGCATGAGTCTCTCATCCCTTCGTCTATTGTGCTTCTGCTCTCTACGTAGGAGGCGAGTTGCTTCGTCTCATTTAACGCCCTGCGGAAGACCTCGTAGATGAGGTGCTCCGGCTGTGGAGGTCTCGGTAGTGCTGTTTGAATATGTAAAGCCTCTCCTCCAGAGGTCTCACGTTTACAGTTATTTTCGCATCGCCTGTCACGGTTATGTTCCTCTCGCTGTAGTATCTAATGACTGTACCGTCTATGTTGTATATTTTATTGGCTTTGATTACGTAGTTGCCGCGCGGCAAGCTAAAGTATATTACGCCGTTGTGGCCTGCTTCTCCGCAGGTTTCTCCGACGCAGATCGTAGCGCCCGCCGCTGGCGTACTGTCGGCGTGTCTCGCGACGATTTAGACTCTGACCTGACGAAGCGTGGATGTATCGCGGTGGGAGAGCTGGTTGACAACTTACTGGGTTGCCTGTACTGCGGGGAGCCATCTTGGCGCTTTAGCTATGTGATAGCTGTACATATACCGCTTCACATCTATGTCTACGGGGGTCTCAGTACCTGTATATATCTCGGTGCCAAGCTTCAGGGACATGAAATACAGGTCGTCGATGGCATCTGGCGTGATGCCGCCCCGCGACCAGCCTCTCGCCCTAATGCTCTTTCTACAAATATAGGTGAAAGTCGAGCACTATGAAGCCTTCGAGGTTCTGTGCGACTTTGAACTTGACGAGGGTCCAGTTTAGCTTGTAGAAAACGATGTCAAAAGTTGCGAGTATAAGCCAACCGTTGGCAAACACGGGAGCAGCGACTCTCCCTATTCTCGCATCATCTTCCCTATAGTCGGTCCACATATTAACTCATGATTTCCATGTCGCCGGGTTGTGGCCACCCTCTATTGTTGGCATCTTTAAAGAGCCAGGCGTTAAGCGTAACGGCGATGCCGGGTTGCGCTACTGTGTAGTTTACTGCAATAACTAACGTTGGAGAGGCCTCAGCCTGGCTGGTAGGTTAAGAAAAAAGAGGGAGACTTCACACCGAGGATTTCCCCACGGCTTAGCTCCGTATATCTCTCATGGTATGCCAGGATGTTGTTACGCGGGATTTTAGATAGGCTCCACTTAGATGTGGTGTGGAGTACCCCGCCGCCCTCTATCTTCATACTTGCATAGCCAGACGCCGTGTGTTGGAGTCTGTCCTCTCGTACTCCCCAAACCTCCACGTTGATACAAGCAGATCCTATGGGTACCGGGTTCCACAAATTAGGGGGTCTACACGTCCCGTCTTTACACTCGACTACCGACGCGGTGCCTATATACTCAGGTGCAGGTAGTATCTGAAGTACATCGATGTCGGACGCGGGTGTTAAGTCAGCTGTAAATCTATTGAGACCTGTGACTTTTGTTAGTAACATCGCGGGGAACGACTCGGTTTGGTGTGATAAGGCGTCTGAAGTTGCATGAATCAGCGCATCAACAACTGTAATGAGGGCCAGTAAGATTAAGAGTGCCACTTTCATGTATTTTTGTATGTATGTAAATTTAAATTATTACGGCTCCCGCTTAAACTGAGTTGTTCCGATGTGCATATGCCGTTTCCCAGCCGCCCATTTTTCTTTGAAGCCCACGAGCCCGTCTAGTGTATTCCTAGGTGTATTCACAAGGCGTTATGGCCGTGCGCCGGGCAGGCCCAGCAACAGGTACCAGAAGGGGGATGGGGGAGTCCACCAGCGGCTCGGCCGCGCTCTCTAGACAAGCGGAGTTACATGGCCCCGCCGGCCTGCGACAGTTCTCTCCTGACGAATTGTTGCGCCGCGGTTTTCATGGCAGGCGTCCCTGCGTGTTCCCAGCAGGGGTGGAGGATGTGAGTAATGGAGAGGGCAAGCTTAAGGAGGCAGCCGCTCGTCAGGGCGTGTAGAAACGAGCCGAGCGGTCTCAGCCACGTGTCTAATACAACTACCAGCCGCGCCGATAAGCGCAGCTAGGATAAAAGCCACGCCGCGGGGCAACCCGCCGCTGGCCGCCGGCTCCGCCACGCCCGGCAGGCCGAAGGTCTCCAGCGCCTCCGTGCTCGCCGGCGAGAGGCAGTCCCAGTCCACCCTCAGCTCCTCGGGCTTGAGGACGGATGCGCGAAGACCCATCGCCTTAGCCGCCTCGAGGATCTCCGGCTTGATGGAGACGAAAACCTCCACTTGAGAGAGACTTGCGCCAGCTCCGTCAACGACCTGCGGACTGCCTCGACTATTTCGTTCACAGTCGCCTTAGAAGAGAATCCCACCTCCACATACAGGCGGAGGGGCCTACAACAGATCTCCCCCTCCTTGCAGTTATGCCCTCTTCTGACCACAAGCTCGCATCCTTCGCCGGTTTTGTAACTAGGCGGGGCCTCCTCGACGCCTGCCATACAGACTTGTCTCTCATCTCGCAACGCGGCTGCCACCGCAACTTCTCCTCCCTACTCACCCTGCATAGGAAAACTCGTTCCACGTCTTCCGGCAGCAACGCGCCCGCAGCCTCCACCGCAGTGGCCACCACGGCAACACCTCCCAGCAAAGAGGCGAGCTCCTCCGCCAAGGCGTTAGCGCCTCGGTGCGCGCCGATTAGGGGTATGAAGAAGCGCCCCAGCCTATCTGTGACCACCACGGGCGGGTCAACCTCCTTGTCTCTAAGGAGGGGGCAGAGGAGCCGCACCACGCCTCCCAGCGCCTCCGCAAACACCACGCGTCGTAGCACCTAGCAGCCTTTTCCAGCTCCCGGTTCGAGAATATATGCACCGGCGTTGCAGCTCGTCGAAGCGCCTCCTTAATACGCCCAACGACAGGCGGAGCCTCGCCGGTGTGGATTACGGCTATGCCCCTCCACGCAGTTTCTAAAAAACTGCGGCGAAACGGCCGCACTTTACAGCCTTTTAAATAGGCATGAGCTCTCTGGCGCTTAGCGCCATCACCAGCCAGAAGAGGCCCCACGACGCCACTGCCAAACCCTGCAACGCCTTCAGATGGAGCACAGCCTCGCAGTGCGTCTCGGGCAACGCGAAGTTAGGAAACGCCACGAAACCCACAACAACGGCGGCAATAGCCGCTGCCTTGAGAGATAAGGGGCGGAGGAGGGCTAGAGCAGATAGTAGCGCCAGGTTGTAGAGGAGACACAGGGCGTAGACCGCCTCGCGCCATCACACCGGCTCCAGAAAACTCGCGCCGCGGGGCGTGGGGAGCCACTTAAGCGCAGGTAATAGCAAATATCCGGCAAAGAAGAGGGGCGAGACCCTCAACGGCTCGATACGGCGTGTAAAGAGGTGGAACGCCACCTCAAGCGACCCGCCGTACAAGGCGGCTGCGACACATTGCGCCCACTATGCCGTCTCCTCCTCCTCTCCAGATGCAACGAAGTTGCCGTGGAGGGTCTCCGCAAGGGGGGCGGCGAAGTGGAGGAGAAACATAAATAAATCCGGAGAGCTAGCCAGTACTTAAATATTGCACATCAGGGAGATCAAGCGGTTGTTTAGCTCAGGGGTTTTTAGGGAGATGCGGAAGCCATCAATGCCCTTGTCGTGAAGCGGCCGCGTCTTGACGACGGCAGGCGGGCGCCCCAAGATGGTGTAGAAATGCACAGCGCTTGGCATATATTTTACACATCTCCTAACCGCCGTTTCGAACCTCGGCTTCTCCTCCTTTAGGAAGGCCAGCGTCCTCGCCTTGTGGCGGCGGAGGCCCTGGGGGCCTACGGCGTAGATGGCGTAATCGGCCATGCTGTTTACCCTCCAGGGCGGCGGCGACTTGTGGCGGTAGAGCACAGCCCCGACTCTCAGCCCCGGCGTTGCCAAAAGCTTGCCGTATGACTTAACGACGGGGAGGTCGGGCGCTGCGGTCTTGCCGCCCACGAAGTCTATGAAGGACTCGTCGACCAGCAGCCTCCCGCCCCGCCTCTTTACCTGCCGCGCGTACTCCAGCACGACGTCCCTCGGCCAGAAGTAGCCGAGGGGGTTGTTCGGGTTGCAGAGCACGACGACGTCGCCGGGCCTCACCATGTCGAGACGCCACGGCGGGATTCTGAGGGCGTCGACGCCGAGGAGCTCCGCAACCCTGAGGTAGTCGCCGTAGGAGGGCCAGACCACGAGAACTCTCCGCGGCCGGGAGTCGAGCAGGGCGTAGAGCAGCGCCTCGGTCGCGCCGTTGAACACCGTGACCTCAACGCCCTCGTACTCCCCGAGAACCTCCTCGGCGGCGTGGGCCGGGAAGAACCTATGAACGCCCGTCTCAACTGCGCGCCGCAGCGCCTCCTCGAGCTCCGGCGGCGGGCCCACCGGGTTTGAGTTGTCCGAGAAGTCAGGTGCCGCCCCTTCGTCCCAGCTCGAGCCGCCGTGCATCACAGACCGTGGAGGAGCCTGTCGTAGAGCCTGGCGAGGACCCCTGCCGCGATTGCCGCCGCGATGTCGTCCGCGAACATCGGCAGGCGTGAGAGAGGGCCGGGCTTAAGCCTGTCGAGCCAGTACAGCGCGAGCACGGCCTTGAAGCCGCCAATGTACTCGGCAAGAGCCGCGCCGATGGATTCGTCGGCCACTATCTTCTTGCTGTCCGCCCGGTGCTCAT
>Ga0326760_1000223_pt1 | contig 32999 bp, 36 predicted proteins | sample GCREP_S_FD_207668 | JGI IMG/M metagenome (GOLD analysis project Ga0326760, IMG submission 207668) | Hot spring sediment microbial communities from Geyser Creek Basin, Yellowstone National Park, WY, United States - GCR.EP_S | ecosystem: Environmental > Aquatic > Thermal springs > Near-boiling... | reverse complement strand
GCAGCGCGATTACAGCAAGATCCACTTCAGGTAACTCCGCTAAGGACTTGAAAACCTTAATTCCATCTATTTCGTCCAGATTCGGATTTACTGGGTATATTTCAATATCTCTATTCGCCTTCAGACTTTGAATGACTGCATAGCCAACCTTCAGCGGCTTATCGCTTGCGCCGATGACTGCTATCTTTTTTGGATTTAGTATAGGGATCTTTCTTACCCTTTTAAAGGACTTCTTTTCTCCGAGAAATATCTTTGCATCCGCAACGATGCATCCCTTTTCGTATACAAAAACAGGATTCAAATCCATTTCCAGTATATTTTCTCTTTCAGCAATCTCGCTAAGCTTCAGAGCGAGCTCTATTACCGCTTCTCTGTCAAATGCTCTCCCACGATATTCAAAGATATTTGGAACTTCTCTAAGCATGTCTTCAACGTCTTTTCTTGAGACTGGAATTAAACGAACGCTGTAAGTTTTTAAAGCTTCTATAAAAAATCCTCCTAAACCAAGGGCCAAAAATGGTCCAAATTGTTCGTTCTGCGAAACGCCCAAAAATATCTCGATACCTCCCTCGAGTTTTCTCTGAACGTTTACACCCTCAGCAAAGTCAATTGCCATGAGTTCCCGGAAGTTTTTTACTGCCTCTTTTTCGTCGTTAACAAATCTTACTCCCCCAACGTCGCTCTTGTGTGGTATTCTTCGAGAAGCGATCTTCAAAACAGCAGGAAAACCGGTTATTTTCAAAGCTTCGAGCAAATCTTCTTCTTTCTTTACAAAAAAGCATTTTGCAGTTTTTATACCGTATTTCTCAAGAAATTCCTTGGCTTCATGCTCCATTAAAAAATTAGAAAATTTCTGGTGCTCTGTATTCTCCAAAAACTTCTCTAAGCGCATCAGCTATTTCACCCAGCGTCGCCTTTGATCTGACACATTCAAAAACAAAGGGCATAAGATTAGCATCGGTTTCGGCTGCTTTTTTCAGCTTTTCAAGAGATCTTTCGACCTCTCTTTTATCCCTGTTCTCCTTAAACCTCTTTACTCTTGCAACCTGTTTTTCAACGACTTCTTTAGGAACTCTTAACAGTTCCATGTGGATTTCTTCCTCGATCTGATATTTGTTTACTCCAACAACTACGAGTTCGCCGCTTTCTATTGCTTTCTGCTTCTCATAAGCGGATTTCTGAATTTCCCTTTGAACATAACCGCTCTCTATTGCCTTGATCATTCCCCCCATCTCATCAATCTTCTCTATGTATTTCATCGCCTCTTCCTCGATTTTGTCTGTAAGCCATTCTACATAATAGCTTCCTCCGAGCGGATCTATGACGTCAGCTACTCCGAGTTCTTCAGCGATTATTTGCTGAGTTCTGAGCGCAATTCTCACCGCTTTCTCAGTCGGAAGGCAAAGGGCTTCATCAAAGCTGTTGGTGTGTAGCGACTGGCAACCTCCGAGAACTGCTGCTAAAGCCTGCATCGCAACTCGAATTATGTTCAGCTCAGGTTGCTGAGCAGTTAAAGTGCAGCCGGCCGTCTGAACATGAAATCGAAGCATCATCGATTGAGGCTTTTTTGCATTGAACCTTTCCTTCATTATTCTTGCCCACAAACGCCTTGCTGCTCTGAACTTCGCCACTTCCTCGAATAAATTGTTTCCCGCAGAGAAGAAAAAGCTCAGTTGAGGTGCAAAGTCGTCAACGTTTATACCTCTTTCCAGAACTTTTTCAACATAAGTTATCCCATCTGCTAGCGTAAAAGCAACCTCCTGTACAGGGGTTGCACCGGCTTCCTCCATGTGATAACCGGAGATGCTTATCGAATTCCAATTTGGCATTTCTTTTGCACAGAAGACAATTATGTCTGTTGCCAGCCTTAAAGATGGCTCCGGTGGATATATGTAAGTCCCTCTCGCGATGTACTCTTTTAGCATATCGTTTTGCACAGTTCCCCGGAGTTCAGCTATATTAGCTCCTTGGGATTCCGCAACCAAAGCGTACATTGCTAGTATCTGGGCACAGGTTGAGTTTATTGTCATTGAAGTCGAAACTTTTGCCAAGGGTATTCCATCGAAAAGTGTTTGCATGTCTTCAATCGTTGAAATCGCCACCCCCACTTTTCCAACTTCCCCTAAGGCCATGGGATGATCGCTGTCGTAGCCAATTTGTGTTGGTAAATCAAACGCAACGCTCAGACCAGTCTGCCCCTGAGAGAGAAGGAATTTGTATCTCTTGTTTGTCTCTTCAGCGGTTCCGAAGCCTGCATACTGTCTCATTGTCCAAATTCTCCCACGGTACATTGTCGGGTATATTCCTCTAGTGAAAGGATAAACACCAGGATATCCTAGTTTCTTCTCGTAGTTTGGATCTACCACGCCAACGTCCTCTGGTGTATAGAGTCTATCAACTACGAATCCAGAACTGACCTTAAATTCCCTCTTTCTTTCCGGAGCTTTTTTTATGAAAGGACCAACAACCTTTTCCTCCCACTCCTTCTTGTTCATAATATCTCACCCCAATCTAATTAGGGGAGTATCTTTCACAACTTTATCCCCAACTTTAACAAAAATCTCAACAACTTTTCCGCCGACAGTTGCTTTTATCGGATTTTCCATTTTCATGGCCTCAATCACGGCAACGGTATCCCCCTCTTTTATTTCATCCCCAACTTTTACGAGTATCTTAGTCACCATTCCATTCATCGGCGATTTTATGACTTTACCCTCAATCTTTTCGACTTTTTCTATTTTCTCAACTCTCTCTTTTCTTTCCCTTCTTTCAGCAACTTCTACCTTCACTTCGATTTTTGGTTTGATTTCGATCAGAGCCGTTTTCCCGTTTATCTTTACTTGGAATAAGTTTGCTCCAACTTCCTCGACTTCAACTTCATAAACTCTTCCGCCGAATTCAGCTCTGTAGATCACAATATCACCCTTCCAGAGAGTTTCCAGACTTTAGGAACCTCTTTTATCTCAATTGGTTTCTCTTTCTCTCTCAGATATTTGTGTATGCATGCTACAGCAACGATAAATTCATCCGGCATCATATTGATCACAGAGGAATGTTACCATGCTTTTTAGGCGGCAACTTCTCTCTTTTGCTCTCGAGAATTCTAAGGGCAGAAATTATTTTGATCCTAGTTAGCTTAGGATCTATTACATCGTCGATATATCCGCGGGCCGCTGCTCTGTATGGGTTTGCAAATTTTTCCCTATATTCCTTTATTTTAGCCTCTCTCATAGCTTTTGTATCGGCTGCACTGGAAATTTCTTTTCTGAAAACTATTTCTGCAGCACCTTCCGGTCCCATTACAGCTATTTCTGCAACAGGATATGCAAAAACGATGTCGGCCCCAAGGTGCTTGCTACCCATTGCAAGATACGCTCCACCGTAAGCCTTTCTTACTATTATGGTTACCATTGGAACTGTTGCCTCGCTGTAGGCGAAGAGAACTTTTGCTCCGTGCCTTATTATACCCCCATATTCCTGCTCAACTCCTGGAAGATAGCCCGGAACATCTACAAACGTAATTATTGGAATGTTGAAGCAGTCGCAAAATCTGACAAACCTTGCAATCTTGTCGCTGCTATCAACATCCAAACATCCGGCCAAGTGCGCGGGATTATTGGCTACTATTCCTACTGTTTTTCCATCAATCCTTGCAAAGCCGACTATCGCATTTGGAGCGAAATATTTGTGAATTTCAAAGAATTCATTCTCATCAACAACTGCATTTATCACTGCATGCATGTCATAGGGCTTCTGCGGATCTTCTGGAATCACTTCATAGATTTCTGGTGTCAAACGAGAGGGGCTGTCATTCGTTTTAACGGTTGGAGGATCCTCCATGTTGTTCAGCGGCAAGTAGCTCAGAAGTTTTCTCACCAATCTCATCGCATCCTCATCGTTCTCAGCCACGAGATGGCAATTTCCGCTTTTCATTGCGTGGGCTTCCCATCCTCCTAGTTCAAACGCCGTGACGTCTTCACCAGTCACGGCTTTAACAACGGCTGGACCTGTTATAAACATGTAGCAGTTCTGATTTTTCGTCATGACAATGAAATCGCCGATAGCAGGACTGTAGACAGCTCCTCCGGCGCATGGGCCTAGAATTACGCTTATCTGGGGTATTACTCCGCTTGCTAGCGTGTTTCGGTAGAATATATCTCCATAACCTTTAAGAGCGTCGACACCTTCCTGGATTCTCGCACCACCGCTGTCGTTTAATCCAACCACCGGAATTCCAACCTTCATAGCGAAGTCTAGGAGATAAGCTATCTTGAATCCATGCATCTCCCCGAGACTTCCTCCCATAACTGTAAAATCTTGGGCAAATACTGCTACTGGTCTCCCGTCAACGGTTCCGTAACCAGTTATTACACCATCTGCAGGTAAATCCATCTTGTCCAAACCAAAATCCGTATTTCTTTTTTCAACAAATGGATTCAATTCTACAAAGCTTCCTGGATCAAGAAGGAGATCTATCCTTTCTCTCGCCGTTAGCTTTCCCTGTTCATGCTGCTTTGCAATCCTTTCGTCACCACCCATCTTTAAAATTTTTTCCCTCCTTTTGTATAGATCCTTCAGCGCCTCCATATTAACCCTCTACGAATTCCAAAAGGACACCATGCACGCTTTTCGGATGTAGAAATGCAACCTTTTTTCCACCAGCCCCTATTCTGGGTTTCTCATCTATCAGTTTTATGCCAGCCTTTCTTGCATTTTCAAGTGATCTCTCTATGTTTTCCACGTTTATAGCTATGTGATGGATCCCCTCCCCTCGATTGGCTATGAATTTCGCTATTGCAGAATCTTCAGCCGTTGCTTCCAGCAGTTCTATTCTGCTCTCTCCCACTGGAAGCATCGCAACCTTCACTTTCTGTTCTTTTACTTCTTCTATTTCCTTAACTTTAAGACCCAGGGACTCGAAAGTTTTAACGGCTTCCTCCAAATTCTTAACCGCAATTCCAATATGGTCTATCTTCAATGTCATCACCTCTTCAGTTTTTCTACTTCCTTCTTTATGAATTCTGCTATATCACTAATCTTGGTCCCGGGTGTAAAGATACCCGAGACTCCGAGACTCATCAGAACCTTTGCATCGTCTGGGGGGATTATTCCCCCCACAAGGACGATGAGATCTTTTCCGGGTTCAAGCCCCCTCTTCTTTAACTCTTCAATAACAAGGGGTATCAATTCCATGTGGGCACCGCTTAAAATGCTCAATCCCAAAACCTGAACATCTTCCTGCAAAGCAGTTTCCGCTATTTCAGCCGGGGTTCTTCTTATTCCCGTATATATAACTTCAAATCCTGCATCTCTCAAACCGCGGGCAACTACCTTTGCTCCCCTATCATGGCCATCGAGTCCGGGTTTTGCGACTAAAACCCTTATCTTCATAGTTTCCAGCATGAAATCACCTCAAGAAAAGTTTTAAAAAAATTTAGCTTTTTATATCTAGCAAATCACATACTGCCTTCTCCCTTTTTGCCAAATCTGCTAGGAACTGCAGAAAAACGAGCGAGGCGCTGGGTGATCCGCCACCATGAAAAGCTCCGACCAAATGAGAACTCATAGCCCAAAATTCAATAAATTTTATTATTTTCATTCTATCTTCAGGGGAAATTTTTTCGCTTCCCCGCATCAGTTCTCTTATTTCTTCCCCTATCTCTCCTCTAAGATCGAACTCTGAAGGCGCAGTAGCAGGAATTCCGCCGGCAATGTCTATGAGATTTGCAAGAGATTTCATGAACCCTTCCACCCCCATTACTTTCGCCGAGTTTGCTACTTCTCTATTTGGCTGCCAGGTCTCAGCAATCCTATATCCTTTCACAGCTCCCCCCACTGCTATTGCGTGCGCAGACTCGCTAAAGGCCACCATTTCCGCGAGTTTTTGCCTTAATTGTGAGACGTTTTCAAGTCCGTTCGCTTTCAGCATCATGCTTGCAGCACCGGCCATAGAATCCATGAATCCAGCTTTACAGGATGCTCCAACACAACGATGAGAGCAGGCAAAGAGAGTTAGCAGATCCCTTGTGGCTTTCAAATCTTCAAAAACAAATACTCTATCCCAAGGAATGAAAGTTTCTTTGAAAATGATCATACAGGTTGTTCTATCTCCGAATTTCGGATTCCCCATTTCGAAGCTTCCTCCTTCTCTAAACTTAGCCTGCACTCCTGTATTCTGCAGAACGTATTTTACATCGTCTTCCGGGAGAGAAGCGAAAGCGACCGCAAATTTTTCTTCTCCTTCCTTAAAAGTCTGCGTTGGCAGGACAAAGTTTACATCAGCTGCAAAAGCGCCGCTTTGATGGATTTTTGCGCCGCTGACATAAATGCCCTTGCTATCTTTTTTGACAACTCTAACGTACATTTCCTCCTGTTGCAACGGTCTTTTGCTTCTATCTCCCTTCACATCCGTTAAGGCGGATGTGCACGCAAAGTCATTTTTCTGTATTTCTTTCAAAAGATTGAGAAATCTTTTGTGATAGTCGCTACCGCTTTTTTCGTCAACAATCTTAGTAATCGGGTATAGGGAATTTATTGCATCACAGCCAGTACATCGGTAATTGCAAGTTGCAAGTCTCAGGCTGAGCTCTCTCTGGTAGTCGTATCTCTTTATCAGATCGTCAGCACTTCTGATTACTGCATTCAGTACATTGACTTTTTCGTTAATAAGATCCGAGAAAACTGCATAGTTGCCCGCAAGCTCGTATGTTTTTGCTATCGCATTTATCACCGGTTTTATGTTCGGATGCTCTGTCCAATTTTCAATCCTTTTACCCGCAACATATATAACCCTTTTATATTCCTTCAATCTCTCAACGTATTCATCACCACTTATCATTTACTCACCCCAAACAGGTTTTCTCTTTTCAAGAAATGCCTTAATTCCTTCTTTGGCGAATCTTGAAGCAGAATGCAACGCAATGGCTTCTGTGGCAAAACTCAGCGCAGAAAAGTCCTCCATGAATATCTGACCATAGAAGAAGCGCTTGCCCGATTCAAGAACCTCGAGCGGAAATTTAGCAATTTTCTTCGCAAATTCTTCCGTCTCCTTCTCCAGTTCCTCATCTTTCACCACCTTGTTAACCAAGCCTATTCTTAGCGCCTCCTCAGCGCTGATAGGTTCCCCAAGAATTCCAAGCTCAAATGCTTTCTTTCTACTGACATTTCTGCTCACAAAAACGATTGGCGTAAAACAGAATAACCCTATGTTTACACCCGGGGTCGCGAATCGAGCATTTTCTGAAGCTATTGCCAGATCACAGGCCGCAACTAACTGACAACCTGCAGCATACGCTACCCCGCGGACCATTGCGATAAAAGGCTGAGGGGCGCTTCTTATCGCATGCATGACTTTAAAACATTGCAAAAAAAGCTTCTCAACTTCTATCGGTCCCCCTTCGTAGATTTCTCTCAGATCATGACCAGCCGAGAAGTTTTTTCCAGCCCCAGTTAAAATAACTGCCCTAACTTTCCTTTCTTCAGCCAAATTTTTTATTATCTTTTCTAAGTCGCAAAGCGTTTCATAGGATAACGGGTTCACTTTTTCCGGATTGTTGAGGGTTATTTTGCCCACTCTCTCTTTTTCTTCGTATAAAACTCTCATTAAATACTAATTTTCAGTACTACAATAAAAAGTTTTTTGAATTGAACAATAAAAAAACAAAAAACTTAAATAGGAGTTCTTAAAAAAAGACTTCGGTGATTTAATGCCTGCAATAGTTGGGGTTGGTTACAGCGGTTTTAATGCAAATACACCAGATCTGAGTTGGAAAGAGATCATGTATGAAGCAGCAGTAAGAGCCTACGAAGATGCCGGAATAGATCCGAGAAAAGACGTTGACAGTTTTATAACATGTGCTGAGGACTTCTACGAAGGTTTTGCAATCTTTGACGAATTTGTTCCAGATCAACTCGGAGCAGTGCTGAAGCCAACATGTACAGTCTGTGCCGACTTTCTTTACGGTTTAGCAACTGCCTATATGCAAATTGAAAGCGGATTGGCAGAGATAGCCGTGGTCGAAGCCCACAGCAAAGCAAGCGATATAAAGACTTTTGGTGAAGTTATAAGACATGCAATGGATCCGATTTGGCTGAAAGGAGTTACTAATGCCCATCCCTATTACCTCGCAGCTCTTGAAATGAGTTACTACATGAACAAATACTGTATAACTCAGGAGGCAATAGCTGAAGTTGTTGTGAAAAATAAAAGAAATGCCTTGCTAAACGACTCAGCCCCCTATGGAGCGAAGTTAACTGTTGAATACGCCCTAAAAAGCCCGTTTGTATTTTATCCAATGAGAAAAATAGAGATAGCTGAAAGGGCAGATGGAGCAATCGTTTTTGTTGTTGCAAGCGATGAAATGGCTAGGAAAATCACGGACTCACCAGTATGGATAAAAGGCGTGGGCTGGTGGAGCGAAACGAGCAACTACGACACCATGAGTTTCGAAGCTCGTTATGCTTACAAATCTGCAAAGATGGCATATAGAATGGCAGGAATCGAGAACCCAAGTAAGGAAATCGATATAGCTGAAGTTGACGACAGATTTGCCTTCAAAGAAATTCAGCACATTGTTGCGCTCCAGCTTGCTGGAAAATATGACGTCTGCGATCTCATGAGTGAAGGTTACTTTGCAAGAAACGGTTCATTGCCCGTTAACGTTTCTGGAGGAAATCTTGGAGTAGGAAACCTGCTGGAAGCTACTGGAGGACAGAAGGCCCTGGAGATAGTAATACAGCTCCGTGGTGAGGCTGGCAGAAGACAAGTGGATTGCGAAATCGGTGTTGCGCAAGCTTGGAGATATATTCCGACGGCAAGTGGGGCTGTTGCTGTATTTGGGGTGTGAAATATGGAAGTTGAAATTGTTAAAGGTTTGAAGTTCCATAAAAAGCAGGATGTTGCGATAGTTGGTGCAGGAATGACGACTTTCAAGCGAAGATTGCTTGAAACTGGTAAGGAATTATCGTATTTTGCCGTAAAGCAGGCTTTAGAAGAGGCTGGCCTTGATATTAAGGACATAGAAATGGTCGTAATGGGTTCAGCTCCTGATGCCTTTGATGGGACAGCTCTAAAAGGAGAATATTTGTTGGACGGTGCTGGAGGGAGCGACAGACCGTATCTCAGAGTATTTGTAGGCGGAGGAACTGGTGTTTTTGCTCCAATAGCCGGATACTGGCATGTTGCAAGCGGGCTGGCAGATGTTTGCTTGGTAGTTTGCGAAGAAAAAATGTCCTGCTGTCATCCTCATCCGCAGTCAGCGTTCAAATACATCTGGGATCCAATTCTGGACAGACCGCTGAAGCCGAATCTGATTTGGATATTCGCATTGGAAATGCGCAGATACATGCATGTTAACAATATCAAGCATGAGGATATAGCACTCGTTTCCGTTAAGAACAAGGCAAACGCCCTAGATCATCCATGCGCCCAAGTTGCTGAAAAGATAACGGTAGAAGATGTCCTGAACAGCGAGCCGATGGCCTTGCCAGTGAGGAAACTTGATGTGTCCCCTCCCAGTGATGGGGCAGCGGCTCTGATCATGGTTGCCCCGCACATTGCAAGACAATTGACAGACGAGCCAGTTTGGGTAACCGGAGTTGGCTGGGCCCTAGATACCACTCACTGGACTAACAGGGATCTGTACTTCCCAAGATACGTTGCGGAAGCAGCTAAAATGGCATACAGAATGGCCCACATAACAGATCCAAGGAAGCAGATAGACGTTGCAGAGCCGTATGATCCATTTGATTACAAGGAACTGCACCACATGGAAGGTTTGGGATTGGCTAAGAAGGGAGAGGCTCCAATCCTGACAAGGGAGGGAGTAACCGCAAGAGATGGAGATCTACCAGTCTGTCCATCTGGCGGCCTACTGGGAGTTGGAAATCCAATATCCGCAGCAATGGGAGTTAAGGCATGCGAAATCTACTGGCAACTCGCTTACAGGGCTGGAAAAAGACAAGTTGCAAAGGAAGTTACAACAGGAGTTTGCCAAGCCTGGGGAGACCTGATGCAGGTTGGAACTGTAATGGTGATGTCTAACAAGAGGTGATCCCATGGCTGTTGGAAGAAAAAAGATTTCCTGTCCTCCCTATGCGGAGGGGACTGCATTAAGCGAGAGGGATATTTCCGAAAGGAGGGTCACACTTTTTGAAGACCATCCGAATCTCGTCTACTCTTGGACTGCCGGACAGGCAATGAGCAGATTCTTGAACGAGCTCAAAAACGGAAAACTGATAGCAACGAAATGCGAAAAATGCGGAAGAATAATCTTTCCGCCGAGGATATACTGTGAACTGTGTTACAAGCCGATAGACGGGTGGGTCTACGTTAAGGATACCGGAACCGTTCAAACGTTCTCAATATCCTACATCGACCCAGATGCAAGACCGCTGGAAAAACCTGTGATCGTTGCAGTCATTGCTGTAGACGGCGCATCGCCCAACATGGGGATAATGCACGTCCTTGGAGAAGTTGAACCTGAAAAAGTCTACATTGGAATGAGAGTTAAGGCTGTGTGGAAACCAGAAAATGAGAGGGAGGGTGCGATTACAGATATAAAGTACTGGAAACCCCTGGAGGGATGAAAATGATTGAAAAGATAGTTGATCCCGAAAAAATGCGCCATTTTCCGCCGAAAGGTGGAAAAATAGAGTTATACTGGGTTTACACAAGTGGCAGAGCGGGAGAAGAATTCTTCAGGAAACTCAGGGAGGGGAAATTCATTGCTGCAAAGTGCAAAAAATGCGGTCATCGCTATTTCCCTCCAAGAATTTATTGTGAGTTTGACTTTAGCGAAACGGAATTCTATGAAATCACCGGAGAGGGGTGCGTTGAGGCATTTACCGTAGCGACGCTTGACTTAAACGAAGAACCGATGGAAGAAGTGATTGCAATGATAAAGCTCGACAATACTGATGGGAGGATAATACATGTAATAAAGGATGCAAAGGACGTTTGCATAGGAATGAAAGTCAAGCCCGTACTTAGAAGACCAGAAGAAATGAAGGGAAACATTTCCGACATAGCCTATTACAAGCCCGTTTAATTTTTTTTATAAAAATTGGTGTCCAGAAAACCCACAGCTTTAGCTTGGGATGAATGGGCAAAGTTTAAATAGTTCTGCGTTGAAGAGGTCTTGGGGATGTTCCCTTGCAGAAAGGAGTCCAGATATGCGTTGTGGGCAAGGTATTCAGGCCGAATAAATCAAAAGTCCTGGCTTTAAATAAAACGCTCAACGAGTATTTCAAGCTCGTTAAATGGTACCTGAGCTGCAATTTCAAATCGAAGAAATTTTTGCATGAGAAATGCTATGAAGATGCAAAAAGGCTGTTTAATCTGAACACAGCTTTAATCCAGACAGCCAGAGATAAGGCTGTCGAGATATTGAAGAGCTTTGAGAAAAGATGCGGGCATGTTGCCCAAGTCAACGGAAGGGAGTTCAGATGCCCGAAATGCGGGCTTATATATGATAGGGATCTAAATGTGTGCATAAACATAGCCCGCAGGTTAATGAGATCTGCGGGATGGGGGAGCTGTGAGCCCCCCGAACCGGCAGATGAGGCTGGCGGCGTAAAGCCTCAGCTAAACGCCGGAAGCTCCCGGCTTAGCCGTGGAGTAGCTCACTTTTGGGGTGAGGTGAAATGAACTTCGAATTTAGTGAAGAGCAAAAGATGATAGCAGATTCCGCAAGAGAGATTGCCCAGGATTTTCCGCCAGAATATTGGAGGGAAAAGGAGGAAAAAGGTGAGTTCGCCGAGGAGTTCTTTAAAGCCCTAGCAAAAGCGGGCTTCTTCGGTATTGTCATTCCAGAGCAGTACGGTGGGAGCGGCTATGGCCTAACTGAGCTGCTAATAGCAATGGAGGAATTAGCTGCAAATGGTTGTGGAATGGCGGGAGTTTGGTATCTCATGCTCACCGAAGTTTTTGGCGGTTTAAGCATTGCAAGGCATGGAACCGAGGAGCAGAAAGAAAAATACTTACCAAAAATAGCGAAAGGGGAAATGGAATTTTGCATGGCATTAACTGAACCAGATGCTGGAACAAACACGCTTGCGATAAAAACGAGGGCCGTTAAGGAAGGGGACGAATGGGTCATAAATGGAAATAAGATATGGATAAGCGGTGCTGATAGAGCTAAAGGAATGCTGATAGTTGCAAGAACGACTCCGCTAGAAAAAGCGCCGAAAAAGACTTTTGGTCTGAGTTTATTCCTAGCAGATTTGCCAAATAAGGCAATAAAGGTTAATCCAATTCCAAAACATGCAATAAACTATTCAAAGAGTTGCGAGGTGAGTTTCAATGACCTTCGCCTTCCAGAAAATGCCCTGATACCCCCTCAGGATGAGGGATGGTATCTCATCCTCGATACCCTAAATCCCGAAAGAATGGGCTTTGCCACTGCTGCAATTGGAATAAGCAGACTTGCAATAAGCAAGGCGGTAGATTACTCGAAAAAGAGAAGGGTTTTTGCAGATCCAATAGGCAGCTATCAGGGGCTTCAGTTCCCGTTGGCAGAGGCATACGCAAACATCGAATGTGCAAAGCTTATGAACTTCAAAGCAGCTTGGCTTTACGATAGAAAAGCAGATTACAGAGAAGTTGGAAAGTACGCAAATATGGCCAAGGTTGTGGCTGTCGAAGCTGGTATCAAGGCCGTTTACTGGTCAATGCAAGTTTTTGGCGGCTACGGATATGCAAAGGAATACGATGTTGAAAGATGGTGGAGGGAGATCAATCTAATTCGTCTCGCCCCAGTAACTCAGCAGATGGCATTGAATTACATCGCCGAACACGTTTTGGGTATGCCCAAGAGCTACAGATAGAATTCTAGTTTGGATGGGAAAAATATGGCCGTCGAAATTAAAAAAGAAGATGGAATACTCTGGGTAAAGTTCAACCGTCCAGAAGCGCTTAACGCTATAAACGAGGACTTCATCGCAGGTCTAAAAAAGGCCGTAGAAATTGCAAGAGAGGACAAGGAAATCAGAGTAATGGTTTTAGTTGGAGAAGGCAGAGCTTTTTGTGCTGGAGCTGACATAAAGATGTTTTCGAGAATCGATGCATTTAGGGCAAGAGAGATAATTGAGGATCTGGGAAAAGTCCTTGAGGACCTAGAGGACTTAGAAGTACCTGTTATCGCCGCTGTCAACGGTTTGGCATTGGGAGGCGGTTGCGAAATTGCAATGGCATGCGATATAATAATTGCGAGCGAAAGAGCATCATTTGGACAACCAGAAATAAATCTAGGCATAATTCCCGGGGCCGGGGGAACGCAGAGGCTTGCCAGAATTGTCGGCTGGAAGAAGGCGATGGAACTTTGTCTGACCGGGGAAAGAATAGATGCAAAAACTGCTGAAAGACTTGGACTGGTAAACAAAGTTGTAGAGCATGATAAACTAATCGAGGAAGTAAAAGCTTTTGCGGAGAAGCTTAAGAAAAAGTCACCAACAGCTTTAATGCTTGTAAAACAGGCTGTAAATAGGGGATTCAAGAAGGGATTAGGAGAGGGAATAGAATACGAGAGAGACCTGTTTGCAATTTCTTTTGCGAGCAAGGATGCTGAAGAAGGTATAAAATCCTTTATTGAAAAGAAGGAGCCAAAATTTGGCAGTAGGATATGAGCAGTTTTTGCTTTTTCTAACAATTTGGTGTTACCCTTTTCTTGGTTGCACGGCTAAAGAAAAGAGGGAAATAAAAATAGAGTTCTAATCCAAAAACAGTTCTCGTCAGCTGGAGTTGTAATGGAAAACATGCGAAGGAAATTTTCGGAATAAACGTTAAGATGCAATAGCCAACTGCGGAGATAAGGCAGAAAAGAGAAATTTTTTAAGGCATTCTGGAACATCAAAAAATATGATCAAAATTATAGGGGAGCCGCTAGAGATCGCAAAAGAAAGGGAGATTACATTCATTATAAACGGGACTCCAAACGAGTTAGCATGCACACCGAACATGCTAAGAGAGCTTGCTTTGGGTTTCATAATCTCGGAGGGGATAGCGGACAGCATTGAAAAAGTCGATGTAAAAATCCTTGAAAATGCGGTGATAGTAAACGTCAATCAGACTAATCAGAATAAAATTGACTGCAAAAAAATCGAAAATGCGGTTAAATTCAAGCTTGAAGATTTGCAGCGGAGTCTCTCTCTTCTCGAGATAGAGGAATACAGGAGAACTCGAGGATACCACGTGGCAGTGATAGTTGGAAGGGAGAAGTTTTTCAGAGCTTATGATGTTGGAAGGCACAATGCTGTTGACAAAGCAATTGGTTCCGCTTTGCTGAATGGAGAGAACTTGGGAAATTCCTATCTCCTTCTCTCAGGCAGAATTTCTCTTGGAATTGCAAAAAAGTGTTTCAATTCAGGAATACCTCTCGTAGTTTCAAAAGCTGCTATATTTGATTCAGCAATTGAATTCTGCAAAAAAACGGGTCTTTCAGCTGTCTCATTTGCGACGAATATTGCAATCGGCGATGCAATCGAATAGTTTTTAAAATCAGGTATCCAAGCATCTGCATGCTTGTCAAGGTTTACTTTCCTGATGGTCACCTCGAAAAACCGATTTGGGAAGCGCTCCAGACAGCCGGTTACAGGCTTGGAAAAAGTGAAAGAGGCTATCTTATCGATGTAGACCACCCAAAACTAATTTTTAAGCAAGTTCGACCGCAGATAATGCCACTATACATCGAACTCGGGAAAGGAGACGCCGGAATAACAGGAGGAGATATACTCGAAAACTGGAAGCTGAAGATGAGTCTCAGCAACGTAGTAGTTATAGATTACCTGCCGCTTAGACCCACAAAACTCGTTGCAGCAATTTCTGAAGAAGTCTATCCGAATGTAAAAAGTGTGGATGATTTCAAGGAGATAGTGGGAAACAGAACTGTATATATTGCTTCTGAATTTCCGGAAATCGCGAAGAAATATGCCGAAAAACACGGACTGAACGCTGTTGTTTTTGATCCCATAGGAAAAACAGAGGCTTCAATTCTTCCTCCTCTTCCCGAGGCTGATCTGATAATAGAGGTTACAGAATTCGGAACTACGCTCAAAGAAAACAGATGCAGGATAATAGATGTTCTCATGGAAGTTCACTCCGTTTTTATTGCCAACAAAAGTTCTTTGCAGGATAGGGAAAAGAGAGAAGTTTTAGAAAACCTGCTAACGGATATAAAAGAGGTAATAAACTCCAGAAACCTTGTAAGCTTATACTTTAACGTTCCGAGGGAGCAAGATTTAAGGAAAATAGTGGACTACCTAACAAACGAGGGTTTCGATCCAACCATTTCCCCCCTCGCAAAGGGGGCTGCAGCTGTGCACATAGTTGTGGATAGGGCTAGAGTCAAATTTTTAAAACCGGTCCTGAGGGCAATGGGGGCAAAAAGGATTGGAACTAGCCCAGTAATAACGTTTGGAGATTGAAATGGAGGAAATAATAGAGATTTTGAGACAATTTAGAGACAAAAGAGGTTGGAAAAAGTACCACAGTCCAAAAAATCTTGCAGTATCGATGGCAATAGAGGTCTCCGAGTTAATGGAGATTTTTCAGTGGACAAGAAGCCTTGAGGAGGAAATGGGACTCCTAAAAGATAAAAGGGATGAAATAGCCGAAGAACTCGCAGATGTGATGATATATCTGCTTTTCTTCTGCGACGTTGCAGGAATCGACATACTAAAAGCAGTGAAGAATAAGATGGCTAAAAACGAGGAAAGATTCAAAATCGAGTCCGAGCAAAAATCTTAACTACAAGGCAAAATCTTAATCCATGCAAAACGTTGAGATCCTTGTTGAAGCTCTGCCGTTCATCAAAGAATTTCACGGAACAACAATGGTAATAAAAATTGGCGGACACGCAATGGTGAGCGATGAAGTTCTTGAAGAGACGGTTAAAGACATAATCTTGTTACACTATATCGGCATTAAGCCTGTAGTTGTTCATGGGGGCGGGCCAGAGATTTCAGAAAAGATGGAGAAACTTGGTCTGAAACCTAGGTTTGTTGAGGGGCTGAGAGTTACGGACAAGGAGACAATGGAAGTTGTGGAAATGGTTTTGGATGGAAAGATAAATTCCAAAATCGTTTCAATGTTTATAAAGAATGGTGGAAAAGCAGTTGGGCTCAGTGGAAAAGATGGTCTCCTTATAGTTGCCGAAAAGAAAATGATGAAACTGAAAAAGGGTTTTGAAGAAGTTATGATCGATTTAGGGTTTGTAGGAGAAACTAAATTCGTAAATCCAACAATACTTCGAATACTGCTCGATAGTGGATTTATTCCAGTGGTTTCCCCGGTTTCAGCGGACTTAAACGGAAACATATACAACCTGAATGCCGATAGCGTTGCTGGCGATATAGCGAGCGCCCTGAAAGCGAAAAAGCTTATAATGCTCACAGACGTTCCGGGAATTCTAAAAGATGTAAACGATAAGAATTCTCTGATTTCCAGGATAAAGCTTTCTGAACTGAAAGAAATGCATGAAAAAGGTTTACTGAAGGGAGGAATGCTTCCAAAATTCGAAGCCATTGCAAAAGCGCTTGAGGGAGGTGTGGAGAGAGTCCACATCATCGATGGTTCAAAAAGGCATGCGATACTTCTTGAGCTCTTCACAAAAGAGGGGATCGGAACAATGGTGGAGCCATGAAGATAGGCGCACAGCCAGACGTTCGTCACAATGTTAGAGAGGCCTTTGATTTCATAACGGATAACGGATTCAATCATATTGAAATCCTGATGGATCATCCACTTTTCAGCCTCGAATCTCTCAGCCACTGCGAACTGATAGAGCTAATATGGAGCTACGACGTTGAGCTCCTAATACACGCACCAGCAACGAGTACAAACTTCATCTCGATCAGCGAAAGCATGAGAAGAGCGAGCTATGAGGAAATGGAGAAAGTTATAAACTTGGCCGACAAAGCTGGAGCTAAGTTGATAACATTTCATATTGGCTGGAATCCCGGCTTCATGAACAATGGTAATTTTTATTTCGATCCGAAGCTCTACGAGAGACACTGCGAAAGAGTAATAAGAGAGGAACTGGGGCCTTTTATCGAAAAAAGTCCCGTTACCTTGGCTCTCGAAAATACCATAGCAATAGAGGGGGAAATTGAAAAAGCTCTGTCGAAAATTCTAGATGAAACTAGCCTAGCCCTAACTCTCGATATTGGTCATTACAACATCCAGAGAAACAATTTTTTCATTAAAAACTTTGACAGGGTCGCTAACGTTCACGTTCACGACAACAATGGGAAAAAAGATGAGCATCTTTCCTTAGGTAAGGGAAGCGTGGATCTCAAGATTTTTCCGTTCAATAAATTCAAAGGTTACTTCACAATCGAGACAAGAGAAGCGGCTTCGATAATCGAGACAAGAGATTATTTAATCCGCTACCTTAACGAGTCTTATGATCGCTAAAGAGATCGAATTTGAGGGGCATCTTATAGACTCAATGATCTTCCCAAAGGTTCTGGACTTGATCCTGGATCTCGATGGAGAATTTGAGATACTGGAATTCAGAATAGGAAAGAGGAAAGAGGACTACAGCTACGCCAGAATGATTGTTTTCGGTGAAAGTGAGGATCACTTGAACCTCATCCTGAAAGAATTGCACAAAATGGGAGCGAGAATCCCCGAAGCGGAAGAGGTCGAACTCCAGCCAGCTCCGGCAGACAGAATTCTGCCAGAGAATTTCTACGTTACTACGAACCACAGAACCTTTGTCTGCTATAAAGGGAGATGGCTGGAAGTAGAAGGAATTGCGATGGACAGAGTAATCACGATAAGAGATAACAGGGCAATCTGTCTTTCGATAAACGAGGTCAAGAAAGGCGATTTAGTCGTTATCGGGGAAAAAGGTGTTAGAATAATCCCGCCTGAAAGACCAAGAAAATCAACCTACTTTGAATTCATGGGTGGCAGAGTTTCATCAGAAAGACCCACGGAGAAGATGATAGAGATGATTGCGAAGGAAATTGTAGATTTAAAGAGAGCTGGTGGTAAAATAGCCGTCGTTGCGGGACCGGCGGTTAACCATACAGCCGCAAGAGACGCGCTCGCAGGAATGATACGAGATGGCTTTGTAGACCTCCTTCTATCCGGAAATGCATTGGCCGTTCACGATATCGAAATTGCCCTATACGGGACCTCACTCGGTATGGATATAAGAACTGGAAGGCCTGTACCGGGCGGTAATAGGCATCATTTGTATACAATAAACAAGATAATGTCAGTAGGAGGAATAAGGAAGGCAGTAGAAATGGGAATCGTGAGAGAGGGGATTATGTACGAGTGCATTCGCAAAGGAGTTCCCTTCATCCTTGCCGGATCGATTAGGGATGACGGCCCGTTGCCAGAGGTTATAACAGATGTAATGGTTGCAAAGACAGAGATGAAAAAGGCCTTGCAAGGAATAGATATGGTACTGATGCTGGCAACGATGCTGCATAGCATTGCAGTGGGCAATCTTCTGCCTTCCTGGGTGAAAACAATCTGCGTGGATACAAATCCGGCCACTGTGATGAAGCTCATGGATCGTGGGACACACCAAGCAATCGGAATTGTTACAGATGTCGGTCTTTTCTTGCCAATGCTTTACGAGAAGCTAAAAGCCTTTTCCAGTTGAGTTCTTTTTCAAGGCTTTTTTCCTGTGCATCTTTTGCATGAAAATAATAATTGTAGTAGTAATTATTATTATAATAAAGAAAAAATTTAAATATTTTGATTGTATCTAATTAATTGGTGGGGATGTATGGAGGAAAAGAAGAAGGCAGAGGAAGTCTTCAAGAAGGTAAAGATATTCTTCGGCTAAAATTTTATTTTAATCTTTTGAAAGTTGGATCCAAACCGATTAATATTGCCTATCCTTTGCCTTTAACTTCTTTTCTCGCTTTTTCTCTCTCAAATTCGGGAATTTTGGAATTCGCAATTTCCTATGTATTCTGCTTTTTCTTCTTTACTGCAATAAATCTCTGGAATCATGTAAACGATGCAGAAGATGATGCGAGAGATGGAAGGGAATATGCTATATTTCTTCTCAAAAACAGGAGAAAAGCGGTAATTTTCCTTTTATTTTTCTATGCTTTTTCAGCTTTAATGATTCCACTAGCCAAAGACGCAATTGCAGTTCCACTGTTCTTAATCTGCTCCATTCTCACATGGATTTACTCTGACAAGATTTTTCTGGGGAAAAAGATTAGAAGATTTAAGGAAGATTACAGAACCGAGATTCTAACATACATCATCGTTACACCGAGCTTTGCTTTAACGCTCTGGACCTTTTTCTCACCTGTCAATAACATTGGTTTATTTTTCGCGACGATTCTTGCCCTTCTATACATTTCCGGAGTACTTCTAAAGGATATAAAAGACTATTCTGCCGACAATCTTGCAGGCTACAAAACACTCGCAGTCGTTGCACTTCCTAGTACTCTTTTTACTCTCTCTTTTTCAATCTTTTTCATAACAATTTTTGTAGTTATAGTGTTATCGATCTTAGAAGTTTGTCCAAAACCCTTGATTTTGACAAGTTTCATGTTTGTACCTCTTCTATACTCAGCTTTATCGGTCAAGAAAGCTAATTGGGTAATAAGTTTAGAAAATCTGCATGCTATTAAAATCTACGTGTTTAGCTATCCAGCCACAATATTCCTAATGGCAATTCTTTCACTTAAAGTTTAGAAAAGCGATGGTATGACCCGAGTTTACGCAAATATCATTTTCGATTTCGCTCATTAATTTTCTTTCTATTTTACCTGTAAAAGAGGGATAAGAAGTGAAAATCCCGTGTCCTCCGATTTCCCTCATTATCCCAACAATTTCTTCTTCGAACATAAGCATGAAATTTTGGTCAAATATAACAAAATCTGACTTTTTTACAACTTCGAGCAATCTTTTTATTCCTCCGCGTATGAATTCACCTGCGAAAACAGCTTCATCGTAAAAGATATCTGTATTAAAAAGCGATGGATAGTATTTTAATTCATAATCCAAAATTCCAAGAGATGCAGAGCCATATGTTTCCTTGCTTACAAACCAGATTCCATAAGGGGTTGCTCCAAAAAATTTTTGCTGAGTTAGATCTTTTTCTATATCAGTTCTCATAGAAATTTTTCTTTCTCGTAAAAAATTCTTTATACTTTTTTCATCAATTTCTTTTATTGCTAAGCCTTTTTTAGTAATTTTAACTCTCTCCGCGTTTGCAAGTTCTTGAGACAAAATCTCCAAGGTTTCCTCAAAACTCTTTCCTCTTTCAGGATAAATATCATTGAATTCACATTTCAATTTTTCTTCAAAAGAGACATTTAAAATACTTCTCCCAATCGATTTTCCATTCAAAAAAATTTTTGGAATCCCAATGCCTATCTCAAGAGGAAATATATTCATAGCCAAGGCTATTTTTTCGGAATTTCTAAATGGCCTCAGAATTGTGTTCATCGGGTAAATCACTCTCTCAAAGATCTCAGAGGCTTCTTCTATATTGTTTACTCTCATGAAACTTATTCTAAGTCTTAAAAAAGTTAATAAATCCTTTACAAAAAATAATGGATAAATCAGAAGATTAAAAGAGCCTATTCTCGATCTTTCTATCATTCCAACTACATCTTTTGCATTTCCTTCAAAAACTCTGACTGAAGCGTCTGCATCGGTTACCAATGCCAAGACTCCCCTGCTCCAGACACCATTTGGAGTTATTATCCCCTCAACGGGTACAGAAATTGAGTTACAATTGAGTCTTAAAAGCTCGGGTTTTTCCATTTTTCCTGCAACGAAAAATATCGCCAAAGATGGCTCAAAGCCCATCCCTTTCTTTATATCCTCAAGTGCTTTCCTCGGCTCCATTTCTTGTGTATAGTAAACTTCAAACATTTAGTATCCTCTTAAGAGACTCAACATCAATCCTGAGCTTGTAAACAGAGGCCTCGCTTGTTGATATTACAACTAAAACCAGAGATCCCGAAAGAGGGTATATTATCATCACGTAATCTCTTGTCTTGAAGTCAACACTCTTAAGGCTGTTTTCTGCCATCAGATTTAACAAGAGTTTCGTTTGGCTTTCAAGCCATTCAAGAATCGAAATGTACTTTTTATCTTTTATGAAGGTTACAATTGGTGTGCCGTCGATTCTATAGATTGCTGAAACGACAACACTGGGATCCGATGCGAGCCTTTTTGTTATCTCCCTAAGCTGATCTAGCATTTTATTCTCCTTTTTACCTTTTCAAACTCTTCTTTGGTTAGATATCCCTCCCTACAAATCCTTCTCAGCTTTTCCATGGACCTTCTGGAAATTCTTGGAATGTCTTCGATTTCAAACCCTTCGCATCTCTTTTTTTCCACGACGATCCCTATACCTTCTACTATAGAATACGGATACACCTCTTCCGAATGCGAGGACATTCGATGCTTTATGACTCTAAGCGTTCTGCTGAAAGGTTCGCTGTAGCCGGTTGATTTAAGGGATATCACCGAATCGGCAAGGTAAAGGGCAATATTAGAACCCGCTTCATATCCCTGCATCGGCTCTTCAATTGTTACTAGAGCTGTAGCGCACTTCCTGATGTTTCTGAAAAACCAGTTCACTTCATTCCTCGCTTTTCCTTCTGCGGAAACGATTAAAGGTGTAAACGAATCTATTGCGATCCTTTGGTAATTTTTGAGTATCTTATAAAGATCTTCACCTATGATGGTGCTGTCTTCGGTGTAGAAAGTCACAATTTTCATCCTTTCTTCCTCGACTTCTTTAGAAATATCCCAATGCATCGACTTCACAACTCTCAAAAAATCTTCGGGCTCAAGATCAAAAGAAACGTAAGCACAGTTTTCCCCATTTTCGAGACCTTCCAGCAGGAAATTTAAGCAGAAAACTGTTTTCCCAGACCCAACTGAACCATATACGGCATTTATCGTATTATTTATGAAACCGCCGTCGAGGATTTCATCAAGCCCGTAAACGCCACTTTTCAGTCTCATAGTGATGATTAAATCCATCATGTTAAAAAGTCTTTTGCACGAAAGCTTTATTTACTCTCCTCGAATTCGCCTTATGGCAAGGAAACCGGCAAGGATGTGGAGAAGACTTGAAAGGCCCTATACTAGAATAGAATACATCGATGGAGCCCCTGGAACGAGAGTAAAAATGTTCGACATGGGAAATTTACAGGCAGAGTTTCCTGTGATGCTTACCTTGGTTGCAAAGGATGCAGTGCAGATAAGAGATAACGCGTTAGAGGCAGCGAGGGTTATGGCAAACAAATACTTAACAAAGATGGTTGGTTCAAACAACTACAGGCTTAAGGTCAGGATCTATCCGCACCATATTCTCAGAGAGCACAAAATGGCCGTAGGAGCGGGAGCGGACAGAGTGTCTCAAGGTATGAGAGCCGCTTATGGCAGACCTGTTGGCAGAGCTGCACAAGTTAGGCCCGGAACAAAGATAATGTCGATATGGATCAAACCAGAGCATTTTGAATTCGCAAAAGAAGCATTCAGAAGGGCTTCGATGAAATTGCCGACTGATACCAAAATCGAAGTCGAAAAAGGTGCTGAACTGCTGAAAGGAAAAATCTGAAATTTTCTTAACCTTCTTATCCAAATTATTTGATTTTAATTTTGGGATATGAACAGAATCGGACACCTTGGATTTTCTCTCTTTCTTTTCTCACCTTTTCTGGTTTTATTCCCCGCAAAAGACGTGGTATCTGCAGTGATATTCTCCCTGTTACCAGACATAGATTTAATTTTAAAGATTAAACACAGGATATATACTCACAATTTCGCTTTTGCCTTTGCTCTCTTTTTTACATTTTTCATTCTACTTGGAGATATAAAGATGTCTTTTTTCATTTTTCTTGGAATAATTTCACATATACTTGCCGATCTGCTCACAAAAACACCCTTTGCACCTTTTTATCCGATTTCCGGTAAAAAGTTCGCACTGAAACTTTTTAGATCCGATAACAAAATTGTAAATTACTCACTAATTCTCTTAGGTACGATTTCCTTTGCGTATTTTTATGGAATCAAAATTTAAATGCTAAACGAATCTCAGCAAACGATTCAAGCAATATCCCAATCTGTGACGCTAAAATCGAGTCCTAAAGTTAAAATTCTAAATGAAAATATAAAAGTCCCGCCTCCCGGATTTGAACCGGGGACACCGGGATCTCCGCTTGCGCGGAGGCGCAAACTACAGTCCCGCGCTCTACCAGGCTGAGCTAAGGCGGGTCTGAAATATGTTTGAACTTTTTGCTTAAAAACATTGCGCTTGCCTTTTAAGCAGGGTAGGGTGTAAACATCGCAAATAGCGGGGCGTGGATTTGAACCACGGATCTGCGGGTTATGAGCCCGCCGGGATTACCTGACTACCCCACCCCGCTTTCAAAAATTATTTTTCTCTCGATATTTCAATCTTTCTCTCACTAAAAAAAAGATTTAAATTTCAGAAAGTTAAATCAAGTTCATGAAGATTTTGCAACCCGGAAAAATTGCGAATTTGGAGATCCCTAACAGGATCGTTATGCCCGCAATGGCCTTGAACATGGCAAGAGAGGGATATGTTACAGAAAAAATGATTAGGCACTATAAAAAATTCGCAAAAAACGGTGTCGGACTAGTCATCGTTGAGGGGGCCTGTGTTGATAAGAGGGGGAGGGATTTGCATGGTGGACTGGCGATTTACTCTGATAAGTTTTGCATAGGGCTTAACGAGCTTGCTGAGGAGATTAAGCTAAACGGAGCAATTGCTGGAATCCAACTCCTACATCCAGGAGGATGTGCAAGTCCGAAAATAGAGGGCAATGAGCCTATTGCTCCATCAAAAGTGGAGTACACAATGTTCATGCACGGTAGGCACAGCTTCAAGGCAATTGCAAGAGAGCTGACAAAGGAGGAAATAAAGAAAATAATAGAAATGTTCGCCGAAGCTGCTGGGAGGGCTAAAGATAGCGGCTTTGATCTAGTAGAAATAAACGGCGCTCATGGCTGGCTTTTCAGTCAATTTTTGTCCCCGAATACAAATAAGAGAAGTGATGAATACGGTGGCAGTTTTGAGAACAGGATAAGATTCGCACTCGAAGTAGTTGAGGCTGTTAAAAAAGTTGGAATTCCCACGATATTCAGGATAGATGGTTCCTATCCCTCCTATGGTGGCGTTTCGGATGAAGAAATTTTAAGATTTGCCTTGGAGTTAGAAAAAGCTGGAGTAGACTGTCTGCATGTAAGCGGCAGTTTTGCGATAACTCCGATGTTGGTTAAAAGAGGTATATTGCTCGACGGAGCTTTCAGGGTTAAATCCGCAGTAAAAATCCCCGTGATAGCCGTAGGTGGGATATCGGCCGAAATGGCGATAAAGATAATCGAAGACGGAAAAGCAGACTTTGTAGCACTTGGAAGAGCCTTGCTCGCAGATCCAGAATTTGTGATTAAGATAAAAAATGGAAAAATCGATGAAATTCGTCCATGCACGAGATGCAATGACTGCATCGACAGACTCTTTAGCTTAAGGCAGTTTGAGGCAAAGTGCTCTCTGAATCCAGATATAGAAATCAAAAAAGCTGAAGAAAAGAAGAAAATTGCTGTTATTGGCGGTGGAGTTGCTGGCCTAGAATTTGCGAGAGTTGCAAGTTTAAGGGGACATGAAGTCGTTATCTTGGAGAAGAGTTCCGAACTCGGCGGGAATTTGATTCCGGCTTCAATCCCAGAATTCAAATCAGATCTAAAGAAGTATTTGGAGTGGCTAAGGAGACAGGTTAAGGATGTTAAGGTTATTCTTAACTGTAAAAACATAGAAAGGGAAATATCGCAGATCAAGCCGGACCTCGTTGTTGTTGCAATAGGTGCAGAACAGGATGTTCCGGCAATTCCAGGAGTTGAGAGAGCAGTTAAAGCTGTAGACGTACTTACAGGAAAAGTTGAAGTCGGGCAGAGAGTAGTTATATTGGGCGGAGGAAGAATAGGTTGCGAAACTGCACTTTACTTGGCATACAAAGGCAAAAACGTTACTATTCTGGAAATTTTGCCGTCAATAGCTTCTGATTTGGAAAGGAACTACGCTTTTGCTCTGATTAGAGAATTGAAGAACAAAAATGTCAAATGGATATGCAATTTCATTACCGAAAGAATTGAGGACGGAAAAGTGATTGGAAAAAGTGAGGGGAAAGAACTAGAGATAGCTTGCGATAGCATTGTTTTGGCAACCGGAATGAGACCCAGAAATCTTGAGCTAGATTTTGGAGTCCCAACTTACAAAATTGGAGACTGTGTGAAGCCTAGAAAGATAAGAGATGCCGTTTATGAAGCAGTATACCTGGCTTCAAGAATCTAGGTGAGAAAAAATGGTAAAGTTCGGCCAACTTCTGCCAATTCCAGTTGCAACTGTTGATTCCCTCATAAAAGTTGGGGTGAGAACCGAAAAAGCAGGTTTTGATTCTATTTGGGCTGCAGACCATCTGCTTATGATACCAACTGGTACAGTGCCAAATCCATGGCCGATTTTGAGTGTAATAGCATCACAAACGGAGAGAATCGAAATGGGGACATGCGTCTCTGATCCGCACAGAATTCATCCAGCAGTTTTTGCACAGTTGACCGCAACCATTGATCAAATCTCAAACGGTAGACTCATTATAGGCTTAGGAGCTGGTGAAGCGATGAACGTTGAGCAGTTCGGGATACAGTGGAGCAGGCCAGTAGAGAGAATGGTGGAATTCACAAAAATAATTCGATACCTGTGGCAGAAAGAAAGTTTGGACTTTGAGGGAAAGTTCTGGAAGCTAAAAAAAGCATTTCTTCAGATAAAGCCGAAAAGAAATCCAATTCCAATTTATTTCGCTGCAAATGGTAGAAAAACAAGAGAAATTACTGGGAAGATTGCAGATGGCTGGATACCGGTTTCACAGGGTCCAAAGGTTTACAAAAAGCATTTAAGTGAGATAAAAGAATCAGCGGAAAAAGTCGGAAGAAAACTCGAAAATTTTGAGCCAGCAATATACATCTACACCGCCATAGCCGAAAGATATGAAGATGCGATTTCTCAATTGAAAAAAATAAAACACCAGATAGCCTTCTCTCCAAAAATGGTTGAAGAAGTTTATGGAATCGAAATTCCCATGCCGGATGATTTATACTCTGAAATAATCGTATCCGATGAAACAATCAGACTTTACGAAGACTTCGGCAGACTTTTGCCAGACGAAGTCGTAGAGGAGTTTACAATTGCCGGAACACCGAGCGATTGTGAGGAAAAAGTAGAGGAATTCGTAAAAGCGGGGGTCAAGCACTTCATACTAATAAACATGGGCCCAGACCCGAAGTTCGTGCTAGAAACATACGCAAAAAAGATAATACCTTCCTATAAAGCTTAATTTTTAAAAATTTAAATACCTAAATTATTCCCATTTCCGAAAGTTTTTCCGGGAGATATACATCTGTCACGTAATCTAGACCGTATTTTGCCAGAGCCTGCTGTTCAGATTTTTTATTTAGTTCGAGCTGCAGTTTAATTTCTTTTCTCCAGAAATCGGTGTCAAACCTAGGATCAGACAGAATTGCATTCAGAGCCTTTATATCTTCATCGTTCAGTTTATCCGCCGGCAGGTCATACCGGACAATATCGGATGGTGTCACACCCAAAAACTTCGCCTCAGGAGTGGCAAGATATTCAGAAAGATGGGCAGATTTTATACTCCCATAAGCTACACTCGCAAATATTCTATAGCTCCAAGGATCTCCATCTGTAAAAACAACAACAGGCAAGCCGAGCTCTGTGTTCAATCTTCTAAGCAACCTTCTTGTGCTTCTTGCAGGCTGACCTTTCAAATGAACTATTATTGCGCTGAACTTTTCATCAAAGCCATTTTCAACAAGCCTGTCTCTCATACCACCCGTTTCTATCGCAATTACGAACTTCGCATCACATTCTACAAATTGCAATTTATCAACGTTCACAGGAATCTGATATCCTCCTTCGCCGACGTCGTCTTGGCAGTGTATTTCTTTCATTCCTCTCCTCGTCTCTTCCCGAATCCTTATTGGCCCTATTATTGTTGCTCCATCTTCCTCAGGTCTTATATGGAAGTGTTCTCTCTGGTAGCCGGATATGATTTCCAGATCTTCGATTAATCTGTCGCTTTCATCCTGATCATCGAACTTTGCATAACCCCAGCCCTCAGTTATGTAATAAAGCTCTCGTAACGTCGAGGATTTATTGACTTTCAACTGTTCCTTTAGGAAGCCTATCACATAGGCCATCTTTAGTATTTTGAGGGCACCCTTAACCGTTTTTGCCGAAGTTAAAGATTTTCTATCTCCGTAAACCCATACTCCCGAATTTTCATTGAATTCGATGTTGAACTTCGTCCTAGTAGCGATTTCAATCTCGGGTATTTTTCCAGATCTCATCTGCTCATAAAAGCTTTCGAGGATACTAAGAAGCGCAGAGAGACACTTTTTTTCCACATCATTCATGAAATGATATTTTTCTATCTAATTTTAAAATTTTCCATTTTAACAAAAAATCGGAAGTCCAATTACAACTGAAAAACCGCCCTTTGGTATAGTGGCAGGCTCACGATCGAAGCCTTTATATTTTTTCAAAGCCAAGGAACGTATGCGGAATTTGATAGTCCTAGTAGGTAGAGATAAAAAGGATTTCGAAAACTTTGCAAAAGATTTGAAACTGGATCTCAGATTGCTTGATAGAGACACAGATATTCCATGCTTTTTAGATTCTTTGGAAGATTTTAATAGAATAATAATCGTCGCAACTCTCGGCTCTTGGCAGGGAGAATTAATGATAGAACTAGCTCTCAAGTGCAAATGCGAAGTAATATTCTACTGTCTTACAAAAACAAAAAATATTCATGAAATGATAGCAAGCAGAATTCAGGCAGACGAAATTCTGAAGATTTTTCCAAATTTCCAAGGGGTTATAATTAGCGAAGAAATGCCGTTAGAAGTAAGAATGGAGGCCCTGAGGGCTCTTATTAGCTCAGATGATGAACCTTCAAAGAAATCTGACCGTTTCCATGTTTAGAGGAGCTCTCGTTTCAATCTTATAAGTTTTGTAAATAGCTGAAGCCAGTTCGACGCATTTCATTTCATCTCCGTGAACTGTCACTATTTTCGAAGGTTTTGGATTCAAAAACTTTACATAATTTAGAAGCTGTTTCCTGTCAGAATGCCCCGAAAAACCATCAACAGTTTCCACTCTCATCTTGACGTCTATAACTTCTCTTCTCCCATTCGTTGGGAACGGTATTTCTTTCCAGCCCTTTTGAACTTTCCTTCCAAGAGTGCCCTCTGCTTGATAACCAACGAATACTATAGTGTTTTTCTCATCTTCAGCTAGGTGCTTGAAGTACTCCATAACAGGTCCGCCGTTGAGCATACCGGAAGGTGAAAGTATCACGCACGGAGAAGGATCGTTAATTACACTGTCCCTCTTCTCAGCAGAATCGACTCTTACAAAACTGTCGCTTATGAATGGATTAATTCCATTATACAGTATCATATCCCTAAGCTCAGAATTCAAATATTCTGGATAGGCCGTATGAATTGCCGTTGCCTCGTAGATCATTCCGTCTATGTATATAGGAACTTCTTTCAGTTTTCTCTCTCTTATCGCTTCTTCAAGAACGACCATGACTTCCTGGCTTCTTCCCACAGCAAAAGTCGGTATCAAAACTTTACCCCCCTTTTCAACAGTTTGGTTTATTATCTCGATCAATCTCTGCTCCGCTTCAGTTCTAGAAGGCTGAAAGTCGTTGACTCCTCCGTATGTTGCTTCCATTATAAGCGCCTCAAGTCTTGGAAAGTTCGTCACAGTTTTATCAAAAAGCCTAGTTTTCTCGAATTTAAAATCTCCCGTAAAGGCAATATTGTAAAGACCTTCCCCAATATGGAAATGAGCTATAGCTGAGCCAAGTATATGGCCCGCATTGTAGAAGGTGAGCCTGAGATCCGGACTTATATCTGTTACTTCGCCATAGTTAAGTGTTATCGTATGCTTCAAAGCCTCTCTAACCATTGCAGAACTGTATATTGCTTCCTTCTCTCTTCCAGCTACTTCGATGAAATCCAGCTGCAAGAGTACCATAAGATCTCTCGTCGGTGGTGTTACATAGATCGGACCGCGGTAGTTATACTTGTAGAGAAGGGGGACTAAACCGCAGTGGTCTAGATGTGCATGGGTTATCACTACAGCATCGAGGGAATCGAGCGGTTGCACTTCGGGAAGATAGAGATAAGGAGTTTCAGATATATTGCTCACATTAACTCCGCAGTCTATTAAGACCTTGCTATACCTCGTCTGGAGCAGATAACAGCTTCTACCAACTTCCCTGCATCCCCCAAGAAAAGTAACTCTTACCCAGTTTCCATCTGGCAATATTTTTCTGTGAATTCTCTCTCCTATCTTTCTTAGTTCACTTTGTCTTTCCTCCTTTACACTGGTCAGATAAGTCCGGATACTCTCTATAACATTAGACTTTATCGGGGGAGTTCTTACAACACGGGGGCTCCAGCCTGTCTCTTTCATTATTTCTCTGAAAGTTGTCCCCTGGCGGCCGATGACAACTCCAGGTTTTTCAGCTTCTATTATAACTTCTCCGTTCTCTTCATCGAATTCTATGCTTGAAATCTTTGCCTCTTCAGGTACTATCTTCATTATTATTTCCTTTGCCTCATTTTTGGGTTTCAAAATCTTTGGATCGGGTCTTATCACTATCCGCTTTCTCAGTTCTTTAGCGAGTTTTTTTACAATGTCAATTCCTGCTAACTCTTGTGGATTTTGGATATATACAACTAACAACGGCCCTTCGAATTCAATGTCTTTAATCCTTATGTTGCTCGGAACCAGTTCCCTAACTTTCTTCTTTATCTCATCAAGTTCCATCTCACTTTCTAAATTTGGCTATTATTTCATCTATTTCTTCAGGTTTAAGCTGGTAATATTCCTTTTCTGTTATCCTCACAACGTCTATTCCATCTCCCGAAGCAGAATCTCGTTTCATTGCAGAGAAAATTGCCCTTACCGCCAATTCTACAGCTTGTCCAACCCCAAGTTCAGATGAATACCTGTCCTCAAGTACTCCGTAAGCTGTTAAGCTTCCACTTCCCGTCGCCACGATATCCCTCTCCTCAATTGCTCCCCCTATAGGATCTATAGAGAAAATCTTTGCTCCCTCATCGTCAATGCCCCCTATCAGCAACTGAACTATGTATGGATAGAAGCGATAGGAATTCAACAAGTTTGACGTGAGCGTAGCAAGCGCCCTTACAGAAGGTTTCCTTTCCCTCCTTATCTCGTATAGATTGGCTTCAACTCTTATCAACCTAGCTAGGAACTGGGCATCCCCAACGCTCCCAGCTGTTGTCATTGCAATCCTATCCGCTATCTGATAGATCTTCTTGGCAGTTCTGCTAGCTATAAAGCTTCCCATCGTGGCCCTTTTTTCGGTAGCCAACACTACTCCTTCCCTGCAAACAAGGCCCACTGTTGTGGTTCCTTTATAGATCTTTCCCTCCATATCTTCACCCAAAAAAGCCCAACCGGGCACTAGATATTGTAGAGAAAAGGTTTTTTAAAGATTTCGCCTTGTTCAGAGTATGATAAAAGAGGCAATAGAGATAGGCAGACTGCTTTTTCAGGCAAGACTTATAGATGGCGCAAGTGGAAACATGAGTTTCAAAGATGAAAGAATTCTGATAACAAAATCTGGAGCTAATCTTGAATCTCTAAATTCGTCCGATTTCGTACCAATCGATGATCCATTGGCTTCAAGAGACAGAGCTGTGCATGCAAAAATATACGAACTTACGGACTTCAGGGGAGTAATTCACTGCCATGGGGTCTATAACGTTGTTCTGAGTCTGAAAATGAAAGAGATTAAGCCACTTGACCTAGAAGGAAGGCTTTACTTTGGATCTATCCCCGTTATTCACAGAGAATTTGGTAGTAAGGAATATGTCGAAGAAATAGCAATGGCTGTAAGAGATTTTGGTGTAGCCTTAGCATCTGGTCACGGAATTTACTCGGCTGGAAAGAATTTAAGGGATGCCTTTAACAAGGCATGCTACGTCGAGCATTCCTGCGAGATTCTTTACTTTTCAGAGCTTTTCGACAAGCTTGAGCATAGCAAAAGCCGGAAAAAGCTTTGAAGCTTCTCCGTAAAGTTTTGAGAGCTTTAAACAACTGCAACTACTCTCAACAAGAAACTCTCCGATTCCACATGCTATTACATTCTTCAGATTATACTCTCTTACCTTTCTCCTTATCTCTCTAGATAGGGTTCTTATCATAGCTTTTTTTGCATTAAAAGCAATTTTTCTTACTTTTTCTTCGCCAAGTTCCTCTAAATCGCAGCAAACAGTTCTCGCAATTCTCCTCATACATTCCTCTACACTTCTACCTCTCCCGTCGGGAGTTTCGCAGCTATATTCCGCTTCGGTAATATCACCGGTCACCCTGAAAACATCGGCCATGATCGAGAAATATTCTGGGCAGAGTCTTGCATTTTCAAAACTACGCAAGACGTAAAAGGTGGGTGTTCTGAGGACTCCAAAATAAATCAATTCCCTTCTTTTTAGTCTTTCAAAGTCTGTCAAACCGGAAAGGATCCTGTCACTTACAGGAATGAGATCTGTTGTCGTCGATCCCATATCCACAAATAGGAAATCTCTAAATCCTTCTGAAAGTAAAAATTTAACAGATGCCACCCAATTGCTTGCAGAAAATATTCTTGGATCCTTTATTTCTTTGCCAATGTTCCCGTAAATGTCCAAGAAGTAGACCTCTCCGAAAACTTCCTTGCAGATATTGGCGACGAACTTTATCCCTTCCTCTTTATTTCTAAAAACATCAGAAAGTTCTGCAGTTATGACAACACCGGCTCTTTCAGCACCATAATTCCTTGCCATCTCCTCAAGCTTTTCTTTTAGTTTAGAAGCCATCTTCCACATCGGAAAATATATTATCTCAAATCCTTTGTCCGAAGCAATCTTAAGATTTGCTCCTCCAATGTCAATCCCCAAAGTATTCATCTAACTTTCCCTCTCCAAAATAAAATGTCTGCCCGTCTTCACCAAGGGGAAAGTTTTTAACGGCAATTCTATGAGGTGGATAAAAATGTCCTAAGTGGGATAAAACTACTTTTTTAGCTTTCAGTCTTTCAGCAAGAGCCATAGCCTCTCTAGCGTTCATGTGCTTTCTGAACTTTCCACTCGGCGCTATTGCATTGATTATTAGCAGATCAGCGTTCTCCATCTCTTCCAAGCTTTTTTCCCCGATTTCCACATTTGTGTCTCCAGAGATAACAATCTTAAAACCATTCCATTCTATTTTGACTCCCACCGCATCCACAGGTGGATGATTCACTGGGAAAAGTGTGAATTTAATACCATGAATCGAAAAATCCTGAAAAACCTCCACCTCTCTTTTTCTGTATTCCATGAACTGCATGAACTTCCCAACGCTCTCATGAATTGACGGAGTTGTGTACGCAATTACATTTCCCTGAACTCTGTAAAACTCTCCAAAACCGCTAATATGGTCAAAGTGAGAATGTGTCCAAATAACAGCGTCCACCTTCTCGATGCTGTTATCCAATAGCTGTCGCCTTAAATCCGGGGACGTGTCGATTAAAATTGTTGCATCCCCATTTTTAACGAGAATTGAAAATCTCTTTCTTTCCCACTTCCTCTTCCTCGCATCTTCGCAGGTAACACAATGGCAGTTCAGAATTGGAGTTCCAGGAGAGTCACCGGTTCCAAGGAGTTTAACTATCATATCTCATTTTTAGCCTTCTCTTTATCCCATCAACCGCATTGAGCAAGTCTTCTTGAAATATTTTCTTTCTTCCATCAAGCAATGCTTTCAAAACAGCTTCTCTAACAACTAGCTTTATATCCGCCCCTGTGAATCCCTCTGTCTCCTTTACGAGCGCATCGATATCAAAGTCCCCATCGATTTTCTTCAGGAATAGCTCAAAAATCCTCCTCCTTATCCTCT
>Ga0326760_1000222_pt1 | contig 33253 bp, 30 predicted proteins | sample GCREP_S_FD_207668 | JGI IMG/M metagenome (GOLD analysis project Ga0326760, IMG submission 207668) | Hot spring sediment microbial communities from Geyser Creek Basin, Yellowstone National Park, WY, United States - GCR.EP_S | ecosystem: Environmental > Aquatic > Thermal springs > Near-boiling... | reverse complement strand
TTTCTATCGGCTCGTCGCTAATTCTAGTGAATGATAGTATTGGAGCTCCAGACCTCTCAGGGCCGAACGCTGGGAAGCTTTGAACATACTTCCCTTCATAAGCTGCTGCCACGGCTGTTAAATTACTGGCCGTCCAGCCGCCTTGACCTCCTCTGCTATGCCATCTAATCTCTATTAACAAGCTGTATCACACCTCGCTTTATAGTCATTATGGCTTTTCTTTTTATATCTTACCTTCAACGGAAGAAGGCTTTGCAACAATATTATATATGTATAGACCATATAAATGAATATATACTGGTATCTTAATTTGTGACTATTGGCTCGTAGAGGTGCTTAAGCTTAATGCATAGCGAGGTACCTAGGCTGATCACGAGAAGCAACAATAAGTTTAAAGTAGTGATCATAGTTGATCGGTGCAAAGAGTGTAGACTTTGTATCCACGTGTGTCCCATGAAAGTTCTTGAAAGATCAGACGTTCTCAATAAATATGGATATTATCCCCCTACACCAGCTCATATTGAAAAATGCATAGGGTGTAGACTTTGTGAATACAATTGTCCAGATTTCGCGATATTCGTTGAAGAGGTGATCTAGTGTGAGAAAAACCTTCGCCTCTGGAAATATGGCAGTGGCTGAGGGGGCTATTACAGCTGGGCTCAAGTTCTACGCGGGATACCCGATCACCCCTAGTTCAGAGATAATGGAGTACTTGGCAGAGAAGCTTCCACTATATGGTGGTGTAGCGATTCAACTAGAGGACGAGATAGCATCTATTAACGCGGCTATAGGGGCTTCGTGGGCTGGCGCTAAGTCCATGACGGCCACCTCTGGTCCCGGCTTCTCTTTAATGGCTGAGGCTATTGGATTGGCTGTTATAACTGAGACCCCTCTTGTAATCGTCAACGTCATGAGGGCAGGGCCTAGCACCGGTGTGCCCACAAAGACCTCTCAATCTGATGTACTTCAAGCGAGGTGGTCTTCACATGGCGACTACATCATTCCAATTTATGCTCCGTGGAGTGTGCAAGAGGCCTACGACCTAACTATCAAGGCTTTTAATACAGCTGAGCTTCTCAGAACCCCTGTCATTTTACTCAGCGATGCTGTCATCGCTCATATGTGGGAGCCCTTAAACATGTATGAGAGAGGCGAGGTTGAAATTATTAATAGAAAGCCCCCTCCAAGAACTAATATAGACCACTACCCACCTTACAAACCAGATGTAGACCTTGTACCACCAATGCCGATATTTGGAAGGGGCTATAAGGTTATTGTAGAGTCTCTTGTTCATGATGAGCGAGGTTTTTACGCTCCAAGAGATAGTGATTATAAAGCTCTCGTCACGAGGCTCGCTCTCAAGATCTTGAAGAGGCTCGATTACGTATATGAGCATGAAGCGTTATTCGTCGAGGATGCAGAGGTATTGATCGTCTCATATGGGTCAACAGCGCGAAGTGCCTATAGTGCCGTTTTAGAACTCCGAAAACGCGGTGTAAAAGCCGGGTTTTTAAGGATCAAGACTCTTTGGCCTTTAGATGAAGAGAGAATTAGGAGCACTACAGCAGCGAGAAAGATCATAGTTGTAGAGAACAACATTGGGAAGCTCTATTTCGATATAGACAGGATCTTTAAAGACCGCGAGGTTTTCTCCGCCCCAGTTCTCAGCTTAGAGCTTCCCACACCAAAGGAGGTGCTTGAGGCGATTGAGATATGGCTATGACAAGCGTCATTCACCCTCTTGATAAGCACCTTAAACTAGAGAGAATACCAACACTCTACTGTCCAGGTTGCGGCCTTGGCATAGGGTTGGGGGCCATGCTTAGAGCTCTTGATAAGAGGATCCGTGAGGGCGTTATAAAACCCGATAAAGTTGTATGGGTTGGCGGGATAGGTTGCTCATCTAGAATGGTATTCTACGTGAATTACGATGCGGCTCACGTCATACATGGTAGAGCGATACCGTTCGCACTCGGGGTGACCCTAACTAATCCAGAGATTGTGGCCATAGTGGTTGGTGGAGATGGAGACATAGCGGGTATTGGAGGGAACCATTTAATCCATGCAGCTAGAAGAAACGCAGACATGGTAGTCGTCATGTTTACTAACTTCGTCTATGCAATGACGGGTGGACAAGTCGCTCCAACAACACCACGTGGTGTAAGGACCACCACCACGCCACGTGGCAATCCCGAATACCCAGTCAATGTTATCAAACTTGTAGGCTCTTTAAATGCAAACTACGTTGCAAGAGCAAGCGTAACGACCCCACACTATATAGAGCTGTTCTTCTATAGAGCTCTAGGGATGAAAGGGTTTAGATTTATAGAGATCGTCTCAACGTGTCCTGAGGTATACGGTAGACATATAGGGCTAAGAGACCCCGTTGAGATGTACGACCATCTCAAAAGGGTGGTCAAGTATAAGCAAAATCCGAGTTTAGATGAAGCAGAGATCGATCTCGAGAGAGGCATTATCATAGGTGAGTTTGTCGTTAGGAACAACCCGTCACTAATTGAAATTATACGAGGTAGTGTAATGTGAAGTGTGAAATACTCATTGTCGGTAGAGGGGGGCAAGGAGTCCTATTAATGGGTAGAGTTATTGGTCTAGCAGCTAGTAAATACGCCGGACTATACTCTGTAGTCACTGAAAGCTATGCTGCTGAAACTAGAGGCGGTGAAAGTAGGGCTGACGTGGTCGTAGCATCTAGTATGGAAGAGATCCCATATGTTAAGGTTACGAGACCTGATATTGCGATATTCATGTATCCATACAGGATCGACCAATACAAGGCCCTTCTAGGTGGACACACGATAGTTATCCTCGACGAAGAGTATGTTGACACATCCTTGTTCCAGGGGTATAGATCGGTATCTGCAAGGTTCAGCGAGATCGCAGAGAAGAAGCTCAACACTCGTAGAGTAGCCAACATCATCATACTTGGCAAGATGCTTAGATACGTAAACCTCCTCACTATAGAGCATGTCAAGAGAGCGATCGAAGAACTCGTACCTAGGGAGTGGTTAGATGTAAACTTCAAGGCGCTTGAAATAGGGTACGGCCTTTGATGCACTTTAACTTTAAAACCCTGTGTATAAAACTAGTATTAGAACGGGGGCCGGTAGCTCAGCTGGAAGAGCGCCGCCCTCGCACGGCGGAGGTCCCGGGTTCAAATCCCGGCCGGTCCACACTTTTACATTCACATGAATGTCTCTAGACCACGCTCTCTATACTGTGGAGGCAATACTGGAAACCACTCATTAAACCCTGAAACAATTGTGAAATATGTGTTTAGAAGTTTCGTTATGGTCTTGGTGAAAAACGGCTTTCCATGCTTCAATATCTCATCGTCGAATATCTCTAGGTTTATGACTATACTGGCCGGGTTGACAATGTCGGGTTGAACAGCTATTTTACACTCTGGACATGTCATTAGGGCCTTTGAGATGATCGAGTGTATTACTCTAAGGCGCTCAGTCGGCTTAAGCCTATCAAGCTCGCTCTTGTGTTCTGGTGAAATAACGGTACCTAGAACAAGGATTACTCTATCTTGTTTATCCTGGGGCTTTATGATACTAAATTTAACCCCCGCAGGCCCCATGACGGCGACATTAAGCCCCCACAATATCTTAACACCGATAGGCACCTCGAGCTTGCTGACAGAAAACGCTTCTTCAATAAGCCACTTTGTAATCACGTCTTCAATATTCAAGATGAAACCCCGTTTATAGATAAGAATTAGGCTCTATATTAAATCCTAACGGGCCTCAGTTAGTATATTCGCGAGAAAAACCCGGAAGAGTTAGTCTATCCAAGGATCATGTCTCCTGACATCTCCTTGGAGATTTTTGGCTCTATTCTATCCTCCCAGTGACACCCTTTAATAGTATGCACCTGTAAAGAGCGTGCCGTGTTCAAGGAGATTCTGGAGCAAGTATAGTCCAATGGTTTCTGCTACTAGGTCTGCTATTGAACCGGGATTTATCCTGTTATTATACAACTCTACATCTAGGTCTAAAACCAGCTTCATCCATTTATCTTCGCTTTGTAAAACCTCGTTAAGCACTGCTTTGGCACGATCCATGAGCCTCTCAGCTACTTTAACTCCATGTTTAAGAAGCACGATGGTATCTAGATTTCGTGAGAGCAAGTAGAGGTAGGTCTCCACGATACCTCTATTTAAGTCTCTGTGCACTTCAAGTCTACTCTGTAGAAACTTGACGGCTTCAAAGCCTCTTCTTAGCCCGCTGATCGCTTCATCAGAGACCACGTCGATTGTAGAGGCGTACTTCAACACATCGTAGAGATTGTGGCCTTTACTTATAAGCTTCTTTCTATAGGCTCGATCCCACACATTAACGTAGTCTCCAGTGAAATCTGTGGGTTTAAGGTAGCTTGGAGAAGCCTTTCTAATAGCTTTGTAGTAGTATATTGCATCATAGACGGTGGTAGACTTTACAACCATGATAGCGCTCTCTCCGAGTTCGCTCAGCGAGAGTCGTCTTTTAGCAAGCAAACGCCCTGTTGCAACACTTATGATGCTCAGTAGCAGCGATGAACCTAAACAGGTGTTGGTTGATCTAGCCTTATCCACCACGTCTTTAATAAGCCCATATACGAGGTCTCCTATGAGGAGTCTAGAAGGAGGCTTAATACCCCGCTTAACTCCTCTCTCAAAGTACTTTATAGCTAAGACTCCCGTAGCTAGAAAGGCTTCGTACTTAAGATCAGGCCTATCTCTCAGTTTGTGTACATTACCGGGTTTTGGAGTTCCAGAGGCTTCAAGCAGTAATGCAAGTGCCAGGGCCTCCCCAATATCTCTAGGTCTAAGATTGAAACGCGCGTTTTTCATATCACTTTCTCTGCGCTAATATGTTGTCTAGCGCTAGTAGCGCCGCGATATTCCCTTTAACAAGCTCCACTTTAGTCCTGAGATCAGTAGCCAGCTCCTCTTCTTCGACCTGCTCATTTACAAACCACTGTAGAAACGCCTCAGTAGCTTTATCACCATGTTTTCTTGCAAGCTCTACTAGCTCCCAGATCCTCTGAGTGTTTCTCTTTTCAGCCTCGTAGAAGTCTTTTACAGCCTCTTCTACACTAGTCCACGTGGTCTTCTCGGGAACGACTTCATATAGTTTAACACTCCAGCCCCTCCTTGTGATGTACTCGTATATCTTCAGCGCATGCTCTACTTCCTCCCTAGCTTGAACCATGAAAAAGTGTGCAAAACCATTCAACGCGAGGCTTTTGAAGTACGCTGCCATTGCGAAATATAGATAGGCGTTTCTAAGCTCCTGGTTAAGTTGCTTGTTGAGCGCTTCAACAACCTCTTCACTCATATCTAAACCCCCTATAGTATTAACATCTGGTCTTAAATAAAATCTGTCTACTCTACGTTTGTATGTCTTTCTTTCATCTCCTCTTCTGTTATTCCTAGGATACTCATGAGCTCTGCAACAACTCCATCGAGAAATATCATCGTTGTTACTTCAAAGAGTGTACCTAGAGGTGCGAGTGGCTCGTGATAGCCACGTATTTGTCTAATTAAGTAGTCTTCTTCGATAGCTAGTTTTGTTCTGCCAGGTATCCTCACGACAATGTCAGCTACTTTTCCAAGAGGGCTATCTGGGTATGTAGTGAGAGCGATCACTCTCGCCCCCACGGACTTGGCTGCCTCTGCTACAGCTACAACAGTTTTTGTACGTCCAGAGCCAGATACTGCTAGTAGCAAATCTCCCTTTCTAATTGGCGGCATGATCGTCTCGCCTACTACGTAGACGTCGAAGCCCATGTGCATTAATCTCATAGCAAAGGCCTTAGCGACAAGCCCACTGCGTCCGGCTCCCACGACGAAGACTCGCCTACCTTCTTTCCTTGCGGCAATAAGTGCTTCTATCATAGCGTTTTTCTCCGTGTCGCTTATGAGGTCTATAGCCTTCAACACGTAATTTACGATGTCGATAACAGCGTCTCGGGTAATACCCGAAACCAACCGAGTCCCGTGTATAAACTATGATGTGCTAGCCATTTTATATATGGTTTATTAAGGGTTCTTAGAGAATGAGTAGATAGCCCCGCCCCCTCACGCCTCCAAGAGACCCCGTGGTGGGATATGAAGATGATGGAGGACGGTCGGGCGGGGCACACTTTTAAACTAGGTGTTATTGGCTATTGAAGCGACTGGAAGTTATAAGAGAATTCGACCCTTGGAAATCCCCTCTATGTACATGCCCTCGAAAGTACAGTTTACACCCCTACACTGGTTGTAGTCACTTCTGTCTTTACTGTTATGCAACATCATATATTGGGCTGAGACCGAGCACCCCCAAAGAGGCTCTATTACGGAGGGTTAAAAGAGACCTTGCAGAGATCCAGAGGAGGTCTATTATAGAGATGAGTACGAGTAGCGACCCCTACCCACCAATCGAGGAGAAGTTGGGGTTAACCCGGAGTGTTCTAGAGGTTCTCGTTAAAAGCGGATTTCTCGTGCTCATAACTACTAAGTCTAGTATTGTCGCGAGAGATGCCGACTTGCTTGCTCAAGGCTCTGTAGCGGTGATGTTCACTATAACTACGCTTAGAGAGGATATTGTAAAGTATATCGAGCCTGGAGCTCCAAGCCCTAAAGAGAGATTAAGAGCTATGAAGCATCTTGCAGAGATGGGCGTTCCTGTTGGAGTGAGAGTAGACCCTGTTATTCCATATGTCAATGATGACCCAGAAGACCTTAAAGAAGTTGTTGAGGCAGCATTTAATGCTGGTGCACGACATGTAGTTACCTCTACATATAAGGCTAAGTGGGATAGTCTACGGAGACTTAGAGAGAAACTACCAAGTGAGCTGGGAGCTAGAATATACTCCCTATACACAAGTAAAGGGGTAAGAACTCGTGGATACCTGTATCTCCCAGCTGAATATAGAAGGCTACTTCTCAACCCCGTAATTAGTGTAGCGAAGTCTCTTGGATTAACATATGCGACATGTAGAGAGGGGTTTTACGAACTAAATAAAGCGCCGAGTTGCGATGGATCACATCTAGCAAGATATAAGCGCGAATTTAAGAATGATCATAGCGCCTAGTGCTCTAAGCGAAACGCCTAAAGACAAACTAACGAAAGTATATAATGGTCTTTTAAAGGTAGAGATCTTCGAGAACAGATACACGTAGAACATAGCCATCAGCGTAGAGTCAACGAGGTGTCACCGTGAGCGAGGAGTTTACAAGTTTACCGGTGATCTTTGAGTATGAATCGAAGTGCCCCGTGTGTAATGGGCGTTTAGTAATTAGAGACTATAAATACAACGCGCCTCTTTTTGGTGACTTAATAATATCAGTTCATATGTGTACAAATTGTGGTTATAAATTTGTAGATTTCTTTACCCTCGATGCGGGCGAGCCCCAGAAGGTTATATTTAAAGTTGAAACATTGGAGGACGCGAATTCCCTCGTAGTTAAGAGCTCTACTTGTAGAATTGAAATCCCTGAACTAGGTGTAACGATAGAGCCGGGGATATACTCACAAGGCTACATCACGACCGTCGAAGGGCTGATCTTATCAGTCCTAGAAATCACAGAGGCCCTGTGTAGAAGCGGTGAACCCCCTAAAGAAGTATGCGAAGAGAAATTGATGTTGTTAAATAAAGCGGCTAATAGTGAAATCCCGTACACGTTGATACTATATGATCACCTGGGCATGTGCAAAGTCATAGGGAAGAGTAAAAAGGCCATAGTAGAGAAGCTCAACGATACATCGATTATGGAAACGAGCCTATAAAGTCTCCTACTCCATTATACAAACATGCAACGAGCGACAGGACTTAGAAAGTACAGAATGATGTATGTAATATTATTGTTAAATAAAACATAACAACAGCACAAACTGTGTGAGGGTTGTCTGCGTATGTGAACGGGTATTACGTATGACCAGTATGGTTGCTATATCTGACATATAATTTAATTATTTTTAATATTCAACTGTGTACACAGAAAACTTTTTAACAAAACGTCAAGTTTAAAAGCGTACTCTGAGAAGTTATACATGAAGAAGAGGTGTGGAACATGCCAGAGAAACTAAAGTTCTTTGACTTAAAGGCGAAGAAATACTTCGAGACTGATCAGTACGAGGTAGTCATCAAGGAGACTAAGAGAGGCAAGATAAAGATAGCCTTTGCTGTCAGCCCATACACTGGCAAGAAGTTTGCAAGAATTCTAGGACCCGCTAAGTAGTATCATCTCTAAAGCGCAATCTTTTTTAACTTTTCTCTTCCTTCAATAAACTTCTCAACTATGTTCCAGTGCACACTTGTTCTGGTGTTTTCCCTTGAAACCTCTCCTTTAAGAGCATTATTTTCTCTAAGCTTTCTATAAAGTAGTCTACTTCCTCAATCGAATTGTATATGTAGTAGCTTGCTCTCACAGACCCCTTTATACCCAGCCTGTAGTGGAGTGGATGTGCACAGTGCATTCCCGTCCTGACCATTATGCCGAAGAGGTCTAAGGCGGCTCCCACAGTGTGGTGGTTAAGCCCTTTTATATTGAATGATACAACTCCAGTTTTATCTAGGGGGTTTCTCGGCCCATAGTATTCGATCTCATCGGCGAACTCTTCAAATCTCTTAAGTGTATATGCCACTAGCTCTGCCTCGTGTGTATGAATGTTCTCCATACCGATCTTTTGGAGGTATCCTACAGCTTCGGCGAGCCCTACAGCCTCCACGATGTTTGGCGTTCCAGCTTCAAATCTCCATGGAAGGTCGTGCCACACGATAGAGTCTATGGTAACATCTTTTATAGTATCTCCTCCAACTTTGAAGGGTTTCATCTCTTCTAAAATGTCCTCGCGACCCCACAATACACCTATACCTGTTGGACCAAGCATTTTGTGTCCGCTAAACGCTAAGAAGTCTATCTCCAGCTCTCTCACATTTGTCGGTATGTGTGGAACGCTCTGCGCACCATCAGCTACAACAATAGCGCCGACTTCATGGGCTATTCTAGCGATGCGCCTTGCATCGTTAATCGTGCCCAAGACATTACTAGCGATCGGGAAGGCTACGATTCTGGTTCTTTTTGTTATCATAGACTCCAGCTGATCGTATCTCAAATAGCCATCATCGGTGATGTCAACGTATTTCACTTTAGCACCTTTCAACTGCGCTATAAGCCTCCAAGGTAACATGTTGCTGTGGTGATCCATGATGGTTATGATCACCTCGTCTCCTTCTCTAAGATTCCATAAGCCCCACCCATACGCGACTGTGTTTATAGCCTCTGTAGTGTTGCTTACAAAGACTACTTCTCTCCACGAATACGCATTAATGAACTTAGCGACGACTTCGTGGGCTTCTTCATAATACTTACTAGCCTCTTGACTAAGAGTGTGTAACCCTCTATGGACATTAGCATAGTGTTTCTTCATAAACTCCTCCATGGCCTTTATAACCTGTATTGGTTTTTGAGAAGAAGCAGCATTGTCGAAGTAGACAACTTTCCTATTACCAATAGACCTTTCAAGTATTGGAAAGTCCTTTCTAATTTCATCTACATCTAGCAACTACGCCACCCCATAACTCTACAAATAATGTAAAGAGGAATATAACAGTAGCTATAGCAATCAATGTAATGCGTTAGGCTAATCAACATAAAATATTACATGGTTTACTCTACTCTGTTGATCTCGACGCTCTCTACGCTACTACCCTTTAAAGTTATAATTGCATAGTAACCTCTCATTAGCGGGCCTGGATGGACGATCACTGTGCCGTTTGTTTGAGTCCACCCGCTATGCTCATGTATATGGCCGGTGATCCAAAGAAGAGGTTTCAAGTACTCGATAGACTCTGCAAATACTCTAGAACCAACATTAACACCGTTAACGTGGTCGAAGAAGCCATGTACTGGTTGGTGTGTCACCATTACTAGCTCGCCTTGTAGTTGCCGTTTCTTCACAGCTATCTCCTCGATGAACTCTCTAAACTCCTGCTCCGTATACTCGATCATGGTGTAAAAGGGTGTTATGCCGCTACCACCTATCCCAGCGAACACGTAGTTGCCAACACTAACAACTCGCCTATGTAAGTTAAGAGCTTCACCTCCAACCTCTTTGACGTTGAGTAGATCTGGCGGATCACAATTCCCAGGGATAAAGAAGACTGTAGTTTTAAACAGATCTCTAATTTTTGTAGCGATTTTAAGTGCCGTATCAACGCTTTTAAAGTATGTTAAGTCACCAGCTACGATGACCAAGTTTGGAGTGAACCCTCTTCTCTCAATAGCCTCTTTAACTTTTAAGAGTTTAACAACTCTTTCATGTATATCACTAACAGCTAATATATATAGTTTGGCGCTCAAGGTCTCTCCGTGTATAATAGACTCTACGTGGTCTTAATAATTAAGGAGCACAGCGACGAGATCTAGGTGTACATCATGGTCAAGTGTAGCTTCTGTGACAAGCCAGCAATATACTACAATAAACTCAGTGAACTAGCGTATTGTAAAATCCATTTTATCGAGTATTTTGAAAGAAAGGTTAGAAAAACCATTAGAAAGTATAGAATGCTCAACCCAGGAGACCATGTGGTGGTGGGTGTTAGTGGTGGTAAAGACAGCATGGCTCTTCTTCACTTCCTATTAAAAATGAAGAGGAAGATACCGGGTTTAGAGATCACAGCAGTCCTCGTAGATGAGGGGATAAAGGGGTATAGAGAGAAGACTATTCCAAACCTAACGCGATACGCGGAAGCCAGAGGCGTCAAATACATAATAGCCTCCTTCAGGGACTACATTGGCGCTACCCTAGATGAGATCGTCGAGACTAGCTTCACTCAGAAATTGCCACACATGCCCTGTAGTTACTGCGGTGTGTTTAGACGTAACGTGTTAAACATCGTGGCTAGAGAGGTGAACGCTACGGTGATAGCAACAGCACACAATCTAGATGACGTTATTCAGACGTATCTAATGAACCTCATCAATAATAGTTGGGATAGAATCCTCTCACTAGCTCCTGTAAGAGAGGCTAAAGGGGAGGGGATTGTTAAGAGAATTAAGCCTTTCTATGAAATACCAGAGAAGGAGACAGCACTATACGCGCTAATAAATAGGCTAGTTGAGCCGGAGTTTCATCAGTGTCCATACGTGAAGTATAATGTGAGGTTCACTATAAGAAAGGTGTTAAACGAGCTTGAAGACCGCTATCCAGGCTCAAAGCACGGGCTACTGCGAAGTCTTCTCGACATCATAAGTTTACACGAGAAAGCTGGGCTCTTGAAGAAGGAGTACACAAAGTGCAAGATATGTGGTAGCCCAGCATCACATAGCATCTGTAGATCCTGCATCTTTAGAGCTGAGCTAGGCCTATTAAAACGAGATGAGAAGTCGAAACTCGAGGAGATCATCAATCTCGAACCCGAAATTAAGCATTTATTGAAGCACTACCATAACCCCTCTTAAGCTGGTCTAGAGCGAGGGAAGGGATTAGTACGATGGTCGATCTGCTTGGCGAGATGTGGGCTCGTTGGGGTTATCTGGGATTTTTCATTATCGCGTTTATCTCTAACGCTATTCCATACTCGACAATACCATATTTGGTCATAATCGCCCCAATGCTCGGTCGCCTCTCAGGGTTGTCGCTGCTTTCAGCGATCCTGTCTTTAGGCGCTGGAGCGACATTGGGAAAGATCGTAGTGTATCTTGTGGGTAGGGGTATGGCTAGAGTGAAACTTATTAGAAGCTACACATACGAGGCCTCTAGGTTCTTTAGGCATCACAAAACCCCTGTGTTTATATTGGTATTTATAGTTGCCGCGCTACCCATACCAGACGATGTCTTCTACATTCCAATAGGTATGTCAAAATATAGCTTCGTAGAGTTCTCACTCGCACTACTTGCTGGAAAGCTCGTAATAACTCTACTTGCCGCGATCTACGGGCGCGCACTGCACTTCATATTAGAGGAGCTCGCGGCATTTCCAGTGTACATTCAGATCCCAATCTCTATACTTATAACAGCTCTCTTAGTCCTAGTCATAGGTAAGATTGACTGGAAAGAGGTTGAAAACGCGTATATAGAGAGAGGTGTGGCAACAGCAATTATCTGTCTAACGAGGTCTCTCATCGAGTCTATAGTCGACTTGATTTCAAGATTTATAACTTTCCTACTAAAAATCTCTACTAGGAGATGAGGAGGAACCCGGGAGAGCGAGTAGAAACGATGAGTTGATAACTTAGAAAGCGGGCACCGATCCTCCTTACAGTAGCGGCAATATGGAGATCCCTATAAGCAACGTAGTACTGTACACGACCCCTTCGTACCCAACGATAGAGTACATGAGACCTGAGGTGACAGTCCCTAAAAACCCAGCGACTTCACCAACTAACATATACGCGGTGGTTCTAGCTTTTCCCTGGAGCTCGGTATACATGTTGTATAATATTACGTCAACTAAGCCATTAAGGTAAATTACAAGGCCTAAGAGTGGAGAGATCGCGAAGCCTCCGAGCCCCGCTGCAAACACCACTAACAAGATGCTGGTGACAGCGCGTGCTAGGATTAGCGTTGTAGGACTCGATCGCTTTCCACTAGTGAGGACATATATTGCAAGGAGGTATAGTCTAGCTATAGCGTAAATCACCAATATGTCGTTACCCCTAATGTTTAAGCTTTGAGATAAGTAAACGGGAAGTTGAGTTAACATCAGGGAATTAGCAAATCGAAACATAAACAATACTAGGAGGACGGAGGCAAAGCTCTTGGCTTTACTAATTGTCATATACCATTTAATGCGCGGGGAGAGGAGAACCCTGTGATCGCCGCGTAGAAGCTCGAACACAAATAAACTTGTAGTTGTTAAACGGGTAATCTTTGAGATATTAGACTCTATGTTGTAAAGTATCCTCTCAAACCTAACAGGTGGATCTCTAATCGCAATCACGATATATGTAGCAAAGAGAAGCGAGACTAAAATAAGCCCTGTAGGATTTTCGAGAACAACTTGCGAGTTAATCGAGAGAAACAACAAAAAGAAGACTTCAACCACTCTAATTAGGATGTGCCTTAAATTTAAAAGACGTTGCCAATCATAACTCGGGTAGTTTTCATGAATATATGCTGTTAGAGAGGTTGTAGCAAAAGCCTGTGCAAAGGGGTAAGTTACATACATAACGATCAGCACGTTTAGAAGGCGTGACTGAGTGAACAGCTGTAGAGAGACGCTATAACCAACAAGCGCAGCAGCGAAGAGTATTGTTTGAAGTCTAATGACGCCTCTATCTCCAAGTCTCCCACCAAAGAATAACCCAGCAATGAACACTACATATGATAGTGCATTGTAAACTCCGATCTGTACTGGAGAAGCCCCTCCCTTTACAATTGCAACTATGTCTGTGAATATGTCGAGTGAGTTCGAGAGTGCAAGCGCTAGAGACAGCAATACAAATCCGTTCATTGAAGCAGAATCACCAACTATACACTCTCAAACCCTGTCTTTAAAAGCCCAGCAACCAATCAACGTGGTGAACAGCTTCTAAAGCTTATGACAGTTCTTGTGGACTTAAATACCCTTGATCTCATAATCAAAAACACCTTTGAAACTGTTAATGTGTATGTTACACTTTCAGCAAGCCTCTACAGCGAGCGACGAACGCTATATAGTAGTCCATCCTCCAAACTGATCATACCTTTTGATGGCCAACTTCTCACCTTCATAGTAAACCCCCGGCTCCACATCTATGACTTCGCCGACTACAGCGTACTCTATATTGTAATACTCTAGTTCTCTAGTAACCTCCTTAGCGTGCTCGCGCTTAACCCCCATAACTACTCCGTACTCTTCACCACCAAGGAGAGCGTAGTCTAGGATGCAACGTTGATCGCCACGGCAAATCTCAACGATCTCCTCATGCACTATAGGCGGCTTCTCTAGTTTGATCCCCTTACCAGAAAGCCTTGAAACATGGTTTAAAGTGTAACCTAGCCCATCGCTGACATCCATGGTTGAAGAGATCTGTCTATAGTGTACCTGGATCACATAAGCTACCTCCACCCTCACGGTTGGCCTCTTCGTCGCCTTAACAACCCACATTAATTGCGACGATCTTTCGAATCCATGCTTAGCTACATAGCCCATGGCTCCATACCTCCCCGTAACAATGATGATGTCGCCTACACCCAGACCTGCTCTACGTGGAGGGATCTTGGCACTTGTAAACCCTATCACTGTAATCGCTATCCACGGCTCTAGGCTACTATTAGTATCGCCACCGAGTACTTTGACACCATAACTACTGGTCGCCTCCTTTATTCCATCTACTAGTTCTCCTAGGCTAGTAAGATTCCAACTTCTAGGCACGCCGAGAGCGATCATGCATGCGTGGGGGATCCCGCCTTTAGACACAACATCGCTGAGAGCCCCTATTACAGAGGACCAGCCAACATCTCTTAACGTTCTCCAGGGTAGCATAAGCGACTCGATACTATAAGCGTCTGTAGAAACTATTATTCTAGGTCCTCTTGGGAGCAGATCGCGGGCGTCGTCGGGGTAGCCTAGGTGTTCGCCTATAGATGGTGGTGAAACGAGCCTCCTGGCTATGTACTCTACAACCTCTTCTTCTCTTAGAGAACCCAGCGACCGATCCTCTTTAACCATATAGGTAGACCCTCACTAACTCTCCTTTCTCATAACCTTCTTGGTTTTCAGGGATGACTATGTAGCCCTGAGTCTTGAGGAGACTACTAATAACCCCGCTACCTCTTATCACATATGGCTCGGCCTCGAATAACCCCCCTATATCGCGTAATGAAACTCTAACGACCGAAGTATATCCAGGAGCGTTGGGGACTCTTCTAGTTAAACGAGCATATACATAGTTCCGATCAAAACCTTTTAAGTTCAGCCATCTCAAGACGGCCCTTCTAAATAACACCTCGTAGCCAACCCACGCGGCAACTGGATAACCCGATAGACTTAAAACCACCTTACCACGCAGTATGAAGCTGCTTGTGGGACGGCCTGGTCTCATTCTAACGCCTCTGAATAGATGTCTTTCCGAGCTCTCTACTAGCTGATGTATGAGATCAGACTCTCCAACGCCAGTACCACCAGTTGTGATAACGATGTCAGCTCCCTTGTCGAATTCTTTTTCGATGGCATCTCGAAGGTCGCGTAGAGAGTCAGGCACTATTCCAGCGTACCTAGCTTCAAATATCGTGTCTTTCACAAGTAGAGAGTAGACTATATAAGCGGTCGCATTGTAAGACCTACCCTCCACCCTTACCTCTCCGGGCTCTACTAACTCGTCACCTACAGCGATCACGGAAACCTTAATCTTTCTATAAACAAGCACTTGGGAGATCCCAATAGATGCTAGTGCGGCGATTAGCGGTGGGGAAGCTATAGACCCCTTTTCACCAAGTATTTCTCCTCTCCGAAAGTCCTCTCCTCGATAGATAACGTTTAACCCCGGAGGTGCTGGTTTATAGACATACACCTTGTTACCTACAACTTTAACGTCTTCATCCATGATTACAGCATCAGCACCTAATGGGAGAGGGGCTCCGCTGTGAACTCTAACAGCCGTTCCAGTATCAACATTGAATTCACTTGGCGAGTCTCCGGGTCTAAGTAACCCTATCACTCTAAACTCTACTGGGTTGTAGTGAGAGGCACCAGTAGTATCTTCGCCTTTAATGGCGTATCCATCAACAGCTGAAGAGTCCCATTGTGGACGATCTTCTGTAGCTACGAGGTCCTCTGCGAGAGCTCGACCACATGCATCGACCAATCTCGCTCTCTCGACGCCGAGCTGCACAGTCTCGGAGAGCGCTTTAGAAAGGACATCTACAGCCTCTTCGAGAGATACGAGTTTCTTTAGCATATTACCCATCCACAAGCTCTAATTTCAACGTCTCCTAATTAGTTATTGTGAAGACCATACAATTAAGACAGTTAAGAGTACTACGTCGATGCCAAACTTGCCAACAACGAGAAGCGAGAGGAATTCTAGCGCCTTGCCTAGAAGGGGATGGGCAAGCAGAATTGCTCTATAAGACTCGTCTAAGGCGGATGGAAGCGATCACTATTAGTATTAGTTAAATCAGTGCGGGCATGCTGGGTGATAGATATTGAGAGCTCACACCTTTTTGAAATATTAGCCACTATATCCCTTTACATCTTCTTCAGTTTTGGTATTCCAAGGATGTCCATGAGCTCAGATAGAACTAGTAGCGTCAAGACGGTTATTAGTGCTCTAACACTCTTCTTAGCTGGGTCTTTCTCTGCGATTACTGGGTGTTTCTCATAGAATTTATTGAAGTCTAGCGATAACGTTAGTGCGTACTCTAGCACTTTATTCGGAGACATTTCAATGTGGGCTGAGCGCAACTGCTCAGGGAATTTGGCGATGTCCTCTATGATCTTCTTCTCTTCGACCGATAGGTTTACCTCCTTAGTGAGGGTTTTTAATAACTCGCGAGCGGCGTTGATGACGGCCTCTTGATCATCTAGGAACTCTAGTTTCCACAGATTTCTTACGACACCTTGAGCTCTTACAAATGCGTACTCGATCATAGATCCGTACTCGACTTCTCCGATCTTATCTGGGTCGAAGACTAGGACCTTTGAGGGGTCGACGGAGACTAGTAGAGACCTTACATTAGCGACAGCAAGCTTTTCAGCGATAGCAAGGGCTTCGGTCATATCCAGGTGTCGCTCTACCTCTAAGAGCTTCTTTAGCGCGGCTGCTTTAGCGTCTTCTAAGAGTTCATCTACAGTGTAATAAATGCCCCTTCTGCCACTCATTCTCATGCCCTTTAAATGTACCATCTCGTAGGCGAAGTGTTTTAGGTTCTCTGCCTCTTCACTGTATCCTAATAAGTGAAGCACGGCTTTCAGTTGCTTCTGCTCTCTCGATTGCTCAACCGCTATAACGTTGTACACTACTTTAGCGCCTCGCCTCTCGAACTTGTATAAAGAATAGGCGATATCTCTGGTTACATAGAGTGTTGTCCCATCACTTCTCTTAACAATAAAGCGCCCCGCCCTGTCTGGGTAGAAAAGGGTCTTTACATACTCGTTCTTCTCAGCGGCGCTATCTAGATCGACCTCTACAGCGCCCCCTTCTATAACCTTTGCATAGCCTAGTTGCAATAATCTATCAACAATCTCGTGTGCTAAACTCACAATTTCGCTATCTGACTCGAAGTCGAAACCTGCGAACTCGATGTCGATCTTCTTTAAGGTCTCTTTAAAGCCCTCGAGGACCTCTAAAACGACTCTTCTAAATAACGTAATCGTCTCGACATCGCCCATTTCCGCTAACATCATCAACTTATTGATCTCTTCTTCAGCCTTCCTCCAGCCTCCAATAGAGGCTTTGAGAGTGATGTATATTTCGGGATACACTAACGCTATCTTCTCTCTAGCTTTAACGTAACTAGCGTACTCTCTAACGATCTCTCTAAGCTCTTCAAGAGTTGTTAGTGTTGATTTGACTATTGGGTTGTTTTGAGCTTCTTTCAGCTCTTTCAACGCGCTATATAGTTTTTTTGCATCCTTCAAGGGGTCACGTTTAAACCTAGCTTTCCAAGTCAGACTACATATTGTCGTTATACAGAGCTCTCTTGGTATATTTATTGAACCCTCAAGGCAACACTTGCAGAGAGAGCCCACCTTCTCGTAGAGTTCTTTTACCTTCGCCTTAACGGCTTCACGCAATCGATCCTCTTCAATTATGATGTTCGTTGCAGCATACACTACTCCATACCAGTGATCTGGCTTGATGTCACCTGGTCTCGTTAGCCCATTCGACTCTAGCACTTTAACCCCATATATGAGAGTTGCGACCTGCCTCCCAAGATCATTGACATAGAACCTAGTTTCAACGTTAAATCCCAGCTTTCTAAGTAGCCTAGCAAACACGTCTCCAATAACGCTGTTTCTCCCGCTACCAATGTGCAGGGGGTGGACGGGGTTGGCGCTAGTGTGTTCAACAATAACCTTCACTCCTTTTCCAATAGACTCTAGCTCCATCTTTAGTCTTCCACCAAGAATGTCTTCGCTTAGACGACTTAGGATTCCACGATAGTCAACGTACACGTTTAGGTATCCATTAATGAACTCTACCTTTTCAACATTGCACTCCTCTCTCGTTACGTTGTAGAGCTCCTCTCCCACGACCTTCCCAACGGCCTCCCACATGTTGCGATCAACGCCCTTTAGAAGCACGTGTATTGCTATACCGAAATCGCCAAATTTCGGGTCTGGGGTTGGAGCAGTTTTCAACTTACCTGTGGCTATTAGCTCTGCGACATAGGACTCGTCTAATCCCAGCACCTTTGAGATAACTAGTGGGAGTTTATTTAACACACACTTAGCACTTTCACTCATATAGACCTCTCTATTCGCACAGAGGCTCTCGTAGAGTGAAGAAGATATATGGCGTTTAAAAACCTACCCACTTAAGACTTCAACAACCTTCTTGTAGAACCTTGTCCACCACTCCTCAGCAGCCTTGCTGGGGTTTTTCTTGAAGGCCTCACTCCACTTCGTATTGCCATACTCTAATGCAGCCCTCACCATGAAGTCGACTATTCTCGCAGAGTCCCAGTAGCTAGGAGAGGCTCCAGCGAGTTCTTGATATTTAGCTATCAACTTGTAGGTTTGCTTCGCCCTCTCAAGCACGTTCTTTAATCCATAGCATCTCTCAAGAAGCACTGGAATCGTCTTCTCAGCCCAGCCTCTGTGGAATCTACACAAACCCATGTTTTCAATCATTAGCTCGTAGAAGGCCCTCTCAAGGGCCTTGAGGGCGAACTCTTCAGGCTCCATGAAGACGCCAGTGTAAAGAGTCCAATACTTCCCCAGGACATAGAGCGGTGCTACTAACCCAGGTGTCCAGTAGTAGTTTGGTGATATATGACCTCTTTCGCCATATGGTGCATAAACTGGAATATCACTAAACTTTATCCCTCTCTCTTTAACTCTATCAACATATAGCAAGTCGAGGATCTTAGCAGCATCTCTAACCCCCCTCTCGCCTATTAACCTGAGGATCGGGTTGATTCCAAAAGCTAATTTCTCCACTAGCTCTACAGCTAGCTTGGCATTCCAAGCCGATGTCTCGAGGCCCATCTTAGCGGGGTCTAAGACCGGGATACCGCTAATCCCCACCTCTTCTGGTTTCAAAAGCCCTCTACTCACAGCTTCAAATACGAAGCCTATAATGTATCCAAGCTCGATAGCATCTATCCCATAAGCGTCAGCGAGTTCCACGACTTTCTCAGCTTCGTGAATATCAAATACCCCTATAAACGGCCCTAGACCGTTGTAGGGCTCGTAATCGCTCTTGTATTTACCTTTACGTACCTTCTTACAAGCTAGTGGGCAGGGTTCGCCGCAAGTTTTCCAACTCCTCGTGGCTATAGCCTCTTGATTGAACTTGTCCCACATGTACTTCATGATTAGTCCATGTAGCTTCTGCCTTGTCTCCTTGTCATAGTAGATCATGTTCCAGTTCAACATAGGTGTTGTGACTCCAAGATGTGGATAGTTTCCACCGAGCGTGCCTCCCGTGTTCAATTTCGGGTCGTATCTATACTTGACTCCAGCCTCGATCACAGCTTGGATATACGGCTTGCCGACGAGCTCTATGTAGACCTTGTTTAGAGACGTTATGTCGCAAAGCTCTCTCGGCTTATCAATAGATCTATCGAACCGACCACCATAGATGATAGCTACGACGTTATGAGCTCTCATTAAGACGCTGCCTCCTCCAGCTCTTGCAGCGAAGTCTTCACTTCCGTAGTCTACTCTACCTTTAATTATGGTGAACGAGACGAGAGCACCTGTGTTAGTATATAGGGAACCTGGCCCGGTCAATATGCTTCTAGCACCGTACTTCTCATAGAAATCTCTAAATTCGTCTAATAAGTACTCTTGAAGCGCATAGGTGCCTTTATAACCCTTATAGCCTCTCCAAACCTCTAAGACTTTTTCAAGTTTCACCTCATAAAATTCCACAATTGGCGCTCCATTACCATCATCAAACACCTTAATTACCAGTGGCTCTTCGCTACGCCCAGCGATCACTATAGCATCAGCGTTGACATTAAATTGGTATGACGCCCCACCCAGAGCGGACGCATGTAGACCCATTGTCATGGGGCTTCTAAAGACAGCTATAAACCTATGAACGCCATAGAGCTTAGTGCCTGCGAAAACCCCAGCACCAAGCATAAGCACGTTGTCTGGGTGGTAAACAGGTTTTCTCCATGACTCATATCTCTCTAAGTGCAGTTTAACACCAAGTTCTATTGGACCAGCTACATCACTTAACTTATACTCTTCAATCCAACTCGATCTTCTCTCTGCGTCAATAAAGATAACTCTATACTTATCCTTGATCGTGGCCATAATCCCCCTAGGTATATCTTTTTAAACAAAGTTTTTAAAGCATTCTACAACCATCATCACCAGAGTTTCTTTTAACTATTTAAATAAATGTTTAAAAATACTTGAGAAGGCCTCTCTTGGTGGGATTAAAAAGTCTCACATCAATATAGTCTTTAGCGACTGGATGTTATAGAGGAGTCTGAAGTGAAAAAGTACCTTGCATATATTGGGGTCATCGTAGTAATTGTAATTCTAGCCGCATATTTCTTAGTATTCTATAAAGCTCCAGAGACGGCTCCAAAGAGAATTGTGATCTACGCATACAATGATAGAATAACCGGCATAGATCCAAGTTTAGAGGATGATACAGGGCTTGTCGTCTTAGGCGCTGTATATGAGACGCTTACATACTATGATCACGTCACTGGCGAGGTGAAGCCTCGACTAGCTATCAACTGGACGTCGAGTGAAGATGGAAGGGAGTGGGTGTTTTACCTGCGAAGAGGCGTTTTCTTTCACGATGGTACGCCATTTAATGCTACAGCTGTAAAGATCAGTGTTGAAAGAGCGAGAGATATATATAGAGAGACTGGTAGAGGGCTTGGCTACATATGGGACGCGGTTGAAGAAGTGGAGATCATCGACGAATACACCGTCAAGTTTAAGTTGTCATACCCCCAGAGACTGGATCTTCTGGCTAGTGCGGCTTACGCAGCCTACATATTCTCACCGAGAGTGCTAGAGTATAGCAAAGCCTCACATTACACTGACAAGGCATTAGAGGAGTGGTTTAATAGAGGAAATGCTGTTGGTACAGGGCCATACAAGCTAGTCTCATATGACCCTATGAGAGAGGTTAGACTTGAAAAGTTTAATGAGTGGTGGGGTTGGAAGGAGATAAACAACCCACACGCCCCAGACGTTGTGATAATTAAGATTATTACAGATCCTCCAGCACAATACAGCGGCCTCATTGCTGGTGAAGTAGATATCGCTTGTAGTGTTCCAAGAGAGACTGTTAAAGACCTTGTAAGTCGAGGGTTTAAGGTTATAAATCAATCAACATATCACAACTTCATACTGTTCTTTAACACTAGGCGTTATCCAACAAACATAACGGAATTCCGACTTGCCATAGCACACGCCATCAATATTTCAACGGTGATTTCCCAGGCAATCCTAGGGTTTGGAACACCAGCTAGTGGAGTCATACCGAGAGGGTTCCCCGGCCATGTTGAGGGCTTAACATACCCCTATGACTTAGAGAAAGCGAGGGAGCTACTAAGAAAAGCTGGTGTAGAGATTCCAGTAAAAATAGAGCTTCTGTACCAAGTTGACTATGAAGAAACCAATAAGTTCGCCATGATATTTAAGAGCTTCATGAAAGATCTGGGGATAGAGGTAGAGCTGATTCCACAAGACTGGGCGAGGTTAAAGGACATCGCCAAAGGAGTCTGGACGGATCCAGAGAACACTCCACACTTAATAGTAGCTGATTGGTGGCCTACAATTCCATCACCATTTGACTACCTATACACAATGCTACATAGCGAGTCCAAAGAGTGGAACTTCGCGGGCTACGTGAACCCGGAGTTTGACAGCTTGATCTACGAGGCCTGGGAGCTTGAGGGGGTAGACTACAAGCTTGCATTGAAGAAGTATGAAGAGGCTCAGAGAATAATCTATCGAGAGGCGCCTGTAATTGGTCTTTGGGATGAGATCAGACCATATGTACACTCAAATAGAGTAGAACTTCCCGAGGGAGCCTTAAACCCGATGTACATGTATGTAGTTAGATTTGAACTAGTGAGAGTAAGGTCGTAGAATTGCCAATAAGTTTGAACTATCTTTTAAAGAGGATCCTCTTATCATTCCTCGTAGTACTCGGTGTAATAGTCTTCTCATACACTCTGTTGATCTTAACCCCGGGAGACCCAGCGGTTAAGTGGGCTGGCAATCCTCGCGGTCCTGGAGCAGTTCTAGCTATTGAGCTTGCAAGGAGAGAACTTGGACTCGATCAGCCTTTACACGTGCAGATCGCGAAGTTCATTTATAATGTGTTTACTGGGAATATAGGGTTAAGCATAGCGTATAAAGTGCCAGTTACTCAGGTTGTAGCTTCCGCTTTTACATCTACCTTAGAGCTTCTCATCGTGACCTATCTCTTTGGAGTCCCAGTGGGTGTAGTTCTTGGAACATACTCTGCACTACGTCGTGGTGGAAGAGCTGATAGTATCATTCAAACGCTCGCCGTGGTACTAGCTAGCACGCCGACTTTCTGGTTGGCATTGATAATAATGATCATTTTGCAAGCAGTGTTCGGTGTTGTACCGTATGGTCGTATAGACGGTAGGCTAGCTATAGCGACGAACTTTAAGCCTATAACTGGCTTCTACCTCCTAGACTCGCTCGTGCAAGGGAACTACGCAGTCTTTATGGATGTCTTCGTGAGAGTGATACCTCCAGCTCTCGCTATATCTGTATACCCGATCGGCGTCCTGACCAGGGTTACGCGAACGCTAGTAGCTGAAGCTTTACTAGAAGACAATGTCCGTGCAGCAGTGGCGTGGGGTGTGAAGAGGAGCACGATATTGAGGCGTTACGTATTGAGATCTATAATACCGCCGATCGTGCAGATTTCAGGACTATCCTTCACATACAGCCTAGTTGATGCCATGGTTGTGGAATCCATGGTATTTGGGAGAGAAGGGCTTGGAAGCGTTCTTCTAGACTCTTTACATAAGGCTGATTTCCGCGTTTCACTAGCGCTAATTATATATTTGACGATCTTCTACATAGTCGTCAATACTCTCGTGGACATACTACAGGCAACTATAGATCCCAGGGTGAGGCTCTGAAATGGAGCCTTCACGTCTAGGCAAACATGTGTTGCTAAGAGCCTCTAAAAAGTTGAGATTTAAGATTGGTTTAGTGATAGTCGTTGTAATGGTCGCCATGGCGATACTAGCACCGTATATAGCTCCATACCCAGATGAAGGACTAGGTCGCGTCCCACTAGATGGAGAGGGGAGAAGGCTACTACCACCTAGTCCTCAACACCTACTTGGAACAGACACTCTCGGTAGAGACCTTTTGTCGAGAATAATGTTTGCAGCTCGAGCAGCTCTCATGCAGTCTACAATCGTTATAGCATTGAGCCTCGTGATCGGGCTCGTCGTGGGATCTTTCGCTGCCTACTTCAAGGGGTTTGTGGAGTCTGTTCTCACCTACTTGACTGAACTATTTATGGCTGTCCCCTCGTTGGTGATCGCGTTGTTCATAAGGCTTGCTACTAATACTCCAGGGTACCACGTAGTCATAGTCTCTCTGACGCTCACGTGGTGGGCATGGTATGCCAGGATATCGTATGTATATGCAAAGGGCATTGTAGAGCTCGACTACGTAGTCTTAGCTAAATTGGCGGGTCTTCACCCACTAAAAATAGTTGGTAGGCACATCTTACGAGTAATATTCCAGCCCATGGCAGTTCAGGCTATTTCGGATCTTGGAAGCGCATTGCTAGAGGCGTCTGCTATAAACTTCATGGGACTGGGTCTTCCAAGAGACTACCCGGATTGGGGTGTGATATTGTTTGAAGGGTTGCGAGAGTTGAGCGTGATAGCGTTCATTAGGGCCCCGTGGCTAGTAGTCTTTCCTGGTTTATTTATCCTGATCACAACTCTAGGCTTCGCTCTGCTAGCCGACCCTCTAAGAGAGGAGCTCGACCCAAGATTAAGTAGGAGATGGAGGTTATGGTTTTAGCAGTTAAAGCTGAAGGGGTGAAGATAGGGTACATCGACGAGGAGGATAGAGTACAGTGGGCTGTTAGAGGCGTAGATCTAGAAATAGGTAGTGGAGACTCTTTTTGCATTGTTGGTGAGAGCGGCTCTGGAAAGACGACGCTAGCTAACGCGATAGCTGGGATATTACCACCACACGCCATCATACAAGGGAGGCTCATAATAGATGGTAAGCTGGTTTTAGATAATGGACGCCTAGATTTTAACGGTGTAAGGGGGAGAATAGTTAGCTACATACCACAAAACCCAGGAACGAGTTTAAACCCGTTCATGACGGTTGAGGAGCACTTCTACTACATACTCAGAGATACAAAATCATTAAGTAGAAGAGAGGCGAGAAGAATCGCGCTAGAGTCTTTAATGAAGGTTGGGCTTGATCAAAGCGTTCTAGAAATGTATCCTCACGAGCTTAGTGGTGGGATGCAACAGAGAGTTACGATCGCGATCGCCATAGCTAGCCGCCCAAAGATCATCATTGCAGACGAGCCTACGTCATCAGTCGATGCAAATTTGAGAGCAGGCATTTTAAAGCTCCTCAATAGGTTGAACAGAGAGCTCGGCTTGACCCTAATAATGGTCACCCATGATATATACTCAGCTGCCGCGGTTTGCAATAAGGTAGCAGTTATGCTTGTTGGTAAGATAGTTGAGATGGGTGAGGTTAAAGCGCTACTGTACGACCCTAGACATCCATACACGAGAATACTACTAAATTGTGTCCCAGTGCTTGGGGTTAAAAAACCACTTAAACCACTCGTCGGCGAACCGCCTAGGCTATATAGCGACATTAAACACTGTCCATTCCTAGATAGGTGCCCATTTGCAGTAGAGACTTGTAAGGTAGAGCCTCTACTAGAGCCTGTGGATGAAAAGAGAGACCATGTAGTAAGGTGTTGGAGGTTTAAAGAACTCAAGAGCGTTGAGCTATAGGCGATAAGCGTGAGCTCTAACTACGCAGTAGAACTCAAAAACGTGACCGCCGGTTACATGGTTGCGAGAGGGTTTAGATCTATACTAAAACAGTTCGTAGTAGTTCTCAGAGGGGTCAACCTGAGGGTAAGCCATGGTGAAAGAGTTGCAATTATAGGTGAAAGCGGTAGTGGAAAGACAACGCTATTAAGGGTCATCCTAGGATTGCTAAGACCAAAGACGGGAAAAGTAATAGTCTTGGGAAAGGATATATATAGGGTTAAGGGGCGCGCGCGTGCGGGGGTTTTAAAGAGAATAGGCTATGTGCCGCAGGATCCATATCGGTCATTAAACCCCGTTTTGAAGGTTAAGGACATTATAAAGGAGCCTCTGGAGGCCTACGGCTATAGTAGCGAGCTAATTGAAGATAGAATTAGAGAGGTTGTAAGACTTGTGGGGCTCCCCCTCAACGTCTTAGATGAGACTCCTGAAGAATTGAGTGGTGGTATGAGGCAGAGAGTTTTGATCGCCAGAGCCCTCGTTGCATACCCCAAAATGCTCCTCTTAGACGAGCCTACCTCTGCACTAGATGTCTCGGTTCAAGCTCAAATAATAAGCTTGCTTAACTCTATATATGAGAGCTTCAATATCACGATGATCACCGTTACACACGACCTTGCAGTTGCACAGTACCTAGCTGATAGGGTTGTGATCCTCAAAGACGGACAGGTAGTTGAAGAGGGAGAGTTTGAGAGTATTTTAAAGGAGCCTAAGAGCGAGTATACTAGAAGCCTAGTAATGAGCTATCAACTCCTCTCTAATATGTCCAGATCTGAGAGCGAGGAGTCTCGGTTGTGAAGCTTGCAAAAGCATATAATTCGGCTTCACCACTCACTGATTTTTTGTGGAAAAGGTGTTTTTGTTGAGTCAAGCTATCTACGTAACGCCTAAGCAATATAAGATGTTGCAAATAATCGCTACACGCCGCTCTCTCCAGGTTAAGGAGCTAGCAGAGTTCATGGGGGCTCGACAAGAAGACTTGATGAGAGATCTCGCAGAGCTCGAGTCGAAGGGGCTTATATCGATAACTAAAACTCATGTTAAGTACTTCGTCTTGTCAAGCATTGGCGAATTATATAGAAGTGTGGGGTTTCCTGAAGAGCTTGTTTATAGCACTATAGTGGAGCTTGGAGAGAGGAGAGTTGATGAGATTCTCGAAGGAGCTCATGAAAGGTGGAGAGTCCCCAAAGAGGATCTTCAAATAGGACTACAATACTTAATAAGAGGCGAGTGTGTCGGTATTGAGAGAGATGTGGTAAGGGTTCGTGATGTTGAAAAGTGTAGAGACGTATTAGCAGAGGCCCGTAGGCTTAAGACGGCTCTTGAAGACCTGGCCAAAGGGCTCGCCGTTGATCAACAGCTACTTAGTGTGTTGAGGCGCCGCAAGCTCGTAGAGACGCGCGAGAGAGCGGTTATCGTTGTGAGTGGAACGAGTAAACTAGAAGAACTGTGGAGTGCTGGGCTTATCAAGGAGAGAGAATTACTCACAGTTGTAAAACCAGAACATGCACCCTACTTAGATAGGTATATCGTGAAAGAATTCGATCTATCCATGGAGCTGCCTACCCCTCCACTCTCGAAAAAACACCCCTTTATGCAGTTTATAGATGAGCTTAGAGAGATTATGGTGAGCATGGGTTTTGAAGAAGTCAAAGGACCACATGTAGAAGCCGAGTTGTGGAATTTTGACGCGCTATTCCAGGCGCAAGATCACCCCGCACGAGAGATCCATGACACGTTTTTCGTTAAGACAGAGCTTAGAGCAGCCCCGCCAATAGATATCATGGAGAGAGCTAGGCGGGTGCACGAGGCTAGCTGGGGCTATAAGTGGAGCCCTGAAAAAGCGATGCGTCTGGTTTTGAGGAGTCAAACTACAGCTGTATCTGCAAGAGCGCTATACGAGAGAGGGGGTGGAGAGTACAGAGTGTTCACGATCGATAGAAACTTCCGCCCTGAAAGCCTAGATGCAAAGCACAGCATGGAGTTTTATCAACTAGATGGCGTAATAGTGGGTAGAGAGGTGAACTTTAAACACCTTCTATACTTCTTCAAGGAGTTCGCGGCGGCTCTAGGTATTAAAGAAGTGTGGTTTAAGCCTGGATACTTCCCATTTACAGAGCCTAGTGTTGAAGGTTATGTAAAACACCCCAAGTTAGGGTGGATTGAAGTATTCCCTGGAGGGATGTTTAGACCAGAGGTCATGGAGATCCTCGGCGCTCCTGGATACAACGCGGCTGCGTGGGGTATTGGCGTTGATAGACTCGCCATGGTAGTATTGAACATAGATGACATTAGGTTGCTATTCACACGAGACATCGAGACTCTCAGAAGGATTAGATACCCAGGGCTCCCGTATTTCTCGAGGAGGACTAGTGGGAGAGACGTAGTGGTTTCTTCAGCGCCAAAGTAGGGTTTAAGCATTGAATATTAACCCAGACAAGGCGAAGTTCTACATAGCGACAGTCTTAAACATGATCATCGGGGGCAAGTTGAGTTTTGACAAGGCGTTTAGCGACGTTGTTAGAAGATATAGAGTTCCTCCACGCGAAGCAAAAGCTCTCTATAAACTCCTCTATAAAGTCCTAATTTACTATCATACAATCAAGTTTCTCGCTAATTACCATGGATTTAAACATAGAGTGACAGGGATCGTGGATTATCTATATACTAGGGGGTTCGAAGTAGATAGGGTTTATGAAGAAGCAAGCACGCTTGCCCCATCACTCTCACCGGTCATGAGGATCTCGCTTCTCTACGGGTATCCGTCGTGGTTCGTTAGAGATCTCTACGGGAAGATGTCAACAGCGGAGCTTGAAAGAATGTTGAAGTCTCTAAATGAGAAGAAGAGATGGCTTAGAGTAAACACTAAAAAGACGAGCTTAGAGAGAGCTCTTGAGTGTCTCGATAAAACTAGGTTGAGAGTTAAAGTTCACCCTGAGATCCAAGAACTCCTACTAGTTGAGGATCCATTCGAGAAGATCGGTCTCAATCCGTGTGTAAGAGAGGGGCTCGTGATTCCTCAAGACATCAGCTCGCTAATAGCTACTAAACTTTTAGTCGACATCGCAGGAGACTTTATTGATGCATGTAGCGCTCCAGGAGTAAAGTTGTTACAAGTCTTAACTGAGAGGCGACCTAGAAGGGTCTTAGCTATCGATCTCAGCGCGAAGAGATCGGGAACGCTACCGACGATCTTGAACGTCTTCTACAACAGTGCTCCACAAGTCATAGTAGTCAACGCCGACTCTTCAACAATAAGTCTGAACGTGCAAAGTCCGATAACACTAGTAGACGCTCCATGTAGCAATAGTGGAGCGGTTTATAGCGACCCCACAGTAAAAATCCACATAACGAGAAAGACTATTTGGAGACACAGTGTAGTACAGAGAAGGATTCTCAAGAACATGCTGAGACATGGAGGTAAGATATTCTTCATGACATGTAGTGTTCACCCCGCTGAAGGAGAAGAGCTTATCGACGACTTACTCAACACCGTTGGAAACAGAGCCAAAATAGTAGAGATTAAGGAGACTCGATATGTGAAGAGAGGGTACGCAGGATATAAGTACTCTAATTACTATCGACGTATATACCCTCAAGATGTAAACGGGCAAGGCTTTTTCATCGCAGTCATGGAGGCGAGCTAGATGAGTGGGATCGCGATTGATCACTTTTACGGCGTATACCCAAGCCTCGCCCACGGTTCTCTCGCGCTAATCGACCCTTTACTACCACCATTCGAGTGCCCGTTTGACTGCTTAACATGTCCTCTACCGAGAATAGGTAAGCCAGGTACCACTGCTTCTACGAAGAGAGATGTGAAGGTTGAAAACGTCTTAAAGAGCCTACGAGACGCAGCCCCTTCTCTAAGTGGTCTAGATGGAGTTCTCTTATGGGGTTTTGGAGACCCCTTATTAATTAAAAACCTAGAGCCCTTGTTGAGAGATCTCAGGATACATATTAGCGTTCTAGGCATTAGAAACATCTACATCCACACGAGCTTATTGCCTCTTGTAGACGTGTGTACTAAAAACCCTGATAGTGAGGATTGTCGAAGCTACCAGCAGGTAATAGATCTCGTTGATAGGGTGATCGTCCCCTACTTATGGTACGGCGTTGATAAACACCTATTTGGGTGGCCTAGAAAGGTCAGTTTTTCAAACTATATTGATGGCGTTAAAAGACTGATGAGTGGTAAGAGCGACAAACTAATTATAGAGATCCACGTATTCAGGTTGAGAGAAGAGCACTACCCAGATCTTCAACAGTTTGAGGAGTCGTTGATCTACCTGAAGAGGATGGAAGCGAAGAGTGTGGTCCTTAAAGCTGTTGATAGACCATGTTCTAGCTTACTTGTTAAGCATATTTCACCTAGATATCTCGATAAGCTCATAGAAGTGGCTGAGAGAGAGGGGTTTAAGATCTCTATTGATGGGTTTGGCAGCCCACCTCTAATTAGCTGGAGAAATGTTGCTAAAACCCTATATAACCAGGTACTAAGAATGCCTCTTAGTTACGATGAGATAAAGTCGCTGTATGGAGACCTAGGAGTTATAGCGTTGAACAATCTATACGAGAGAAGACTCGTTCAGAAAATTGTCTGGAGAGATAGCCTATTCTATAGAGGCAATATTAGTCGTTAAATGTGTAATTAAGCTTTCTGCTTAGACTTTATCTTCTTCAAGTTGCGAAGAAGGAGTATGAGAGCTACTATTGCCACAATGAGGGGGTATATGAGTAAAAACAGTAGTTTAAACGTCATTAATTGACCCTAGATCTACCTTAACCAGCTAGAGGGACACCCTCGCTACGTGGGTCGCAGGCTATAAACCCCACGTTCTTCTTTACTTGTGCTACGTGTACATGTCCTTTAAGCTCTCCATATGGTACACGCTTAACGATGATGTTTCGACCCTGTACATCTATGTCTAGCGGCTCTTCAACAGTGAGCACCTGTTTATCATATGGGGTTGTGTATATGAAGCGTGGTGCAGCCACAGCTTTATCTAATCTCATTTTATACACAAATATGTTTTCATACACCCTTAAGTGTAATTGTGGTCTTAAATCGCCTCCAACACATCCAATGATATACTTCTCGTCTCCAGCGTCGACGCCCAGTATTGATAGGGTGTGTAATGGCAGCTTCTTTGGTGCAGGGCTATTAGGTAGCCCCTTGCTCTTAGCGAACCCTATCGCTCTATTTTGCACTGGGAACCCGCAGGCTACAAGGCCTGAGCCGAAGCTGTAAAATAGACTTTGTATAAAACCTACTATCGATTCCCCATCGTACACGATGAAGAACGTGGTGTCCTGGCTCGTCTTCTCCTCGTACTTTCTAGCCTTGTGAATTAGCTTTGTAGCCTCGCTGTACTTTACATAGCTTTGAGCGTCGATCTCCATGTGATCTGGGTCTCCGAGGTAGAGATCCCTAAACAAGTAAATGTTTTTTGTAGGCTCGCTCCACATGCTTGGTCTTTGCGATGAACTGTACTCTAGCCTATCTAGTCCAAGCTCGTATAGGGCGCTTATTGCTTGTAGCGTTGAAACCCCCTGCGTATTCGGTGGCAACTCGTACAGTGTCATATTATCGACTTCTAGCTCAAGGGGTTTAACCTTGTACACCTCATGCTCCATGAAGTCGTCTAGCCCGATGTTAACCCCTTGATCTTGTAGCTCTTTAACAACGTTTTCAGCTAGTTCTCCATAGTAGAACTCTTCAAAGCCCCTAGTGGCAATTAGTCTTAGAGTCTTAAACATCTCGATGTTCCTATACATCTGTCCTAGGGAGAGCCCTTTGAAGTACTTAACCCACTTGTAGTTAGAGAGCTCTTGTTCAGATAGTCTACTAGCTTCGTGTAGAGATAGACCCACGTTAAAGCCATTATAAGCCAGTTTGATCGCTGGCTCAAGTAGAGTCTCAATAGACATTGAAGCGTACTCGTCATATATAGCACCCCATAGTGCAACCAGCCCAGGCACGGTCACCGTGAGAGGGCCTCTAACAGGGTTTTTCTCAAGGAACTCGTCTACGTTGAATCCTCCTGGCGAACGCCCCGATGACATATACGCTACTACGTCGTCACCTATAAACCCCATTAAGAACCCGTCTCCGCCAGGACCTCCCATGTGGGGTTGTACGACCGATAACACAGCGCTGATAGCTATTGCAGCGTCGAAGGCGTTACCCCCCTTTCTAAGGATCTCCATGCCAACCTGCGAGGCTATGTGATGATCTGAGACGACTCCCTTAGAGCCTACTACGAGCTTCCCTATCAAGGTTCTCACTCATGGGTAATAGATAACCCCCTCATCTTTAAGCTTAGATATCTCTTCGTCACTATAGCCAAGCTCTTTCAAAACCTCAACTGTGTGCTCTCCAAGTAGAGGTGGATGTCTAGCGCTATAGAACCTCTTACCATTAATTAAACCGGGTTGATTTAACTGTGGTATCCTCCCGAGCTTGGGGTGCTCGAGTGTAATGACAATATCGCTGGTAGATACATATGGGTCTCTAAACACCTCATCAAGCTCGTAGATGGGAGACGCAGGAACCCCTTTTTCGTCTAAAAGCTTTAACCAAGTCTCTCTCTTATCTCTCGCAAAGATGTCTTGTAGTGTAGCGACGAGTTTCTCTCTATTAGCAACTCTATCGGCGTTCGTCTTAAATAGCGGGTTTTCACAGAGGTCTAGTCTTCCTATAGCTTCGCACAGAGAGCGCCAGAGTCTATCATTTGCTGCTGCAACGATAAACCACTTGCCTTCACTATCCATGAACGCTTGATAAGGCGCCATTGAGGGGTGCGCGTGACCCATTCTTTTCGGCTTTTTGCCGGTTAACAGGTACATGAGTGGAACGTAGCACATAGAGAACAACGCGACGTCGTACATGGGCACCTCGATCTTGACTGGTCTAACGCCCGAGTAGAGGGCGGCGAGGGTGTATATCACAGCCATCATACCCGTCATAACGTCGAAAAGCGCAAAGCTCACTCTAACTGGAGGATCTCCTTCTCTTCCTGTTGTTAACATCAAGCCAGACATGGCCTGTATAATGATGTCGTAAGCTGCTTTATCTTCGTAAATACTGCCTTGTCTAAACCCCTTTATGCTGACGTAGACGATCTCTGGGTTGTACTTTAATAGAGCCTCGTAGTCGACACCAAGCTTCTCGGCGGTTCCAGGCCTGAAGTTCTCTACTACAACGTGAGATCTCGTGACGAGCTTGTATATGATCTCTCTGCCTTTTTCAGACTTCAAATTGACTACGATGCTCTTCTTACCCCTATTGATTGACATGTAGTACACACTCTCGCCGTTGACGAATGGTGCCCAGCTCCTAGTTTCATCTCCATGTGGAGCCTCTACTTTGATCACCTCTGCACCTAGATCTGCAAGGATCATTGTAGCTATGGGGCCTGCAAGGGTGTGACTTAAATCTAAAACTCTCAAACCGCGAAGTAGCAACTCTCGACACCAATCCACATTAGTTGTGAAGGTGTTATTAGCGTATCCTTAAAGGGTTTTCAGTAATACCATTACCCCGCCTTAAAAGCCCCCCTCATCGCGATAACTGTTAAGGACAAAGGGTAAAGGGGACACTATGCCCACTACAGCTACAAGTACTGGAATATTTGGATTGTTCGCGTCGATCTTTAAGTCGAAAGACCCATTTAAAAAGGAGTTGACGCAGTCTCTAAACATATTAGAGCGCATGCTTAGAACGCTAGAGGCCTCGAAGAAAAACCTCGAAAGTGTGATGGAGGAGCACAAGAAAAAGATCAATCTATATAGTAGCGATCACGAGATGGGCAAGATCTTAAGCGATGAAATACACAATATAAACGGGTATATCAGTGTCATCAATAAGGCGATATACGACCTTATAAAGGTAAAGTATAGACTCGAGACCCTATTCTACGTTGAAGAGCCATTGAAGGAGTTGCCGACAATAGTCGAAGAGCTAAAGTCCATCGAGCCTATTATAGAGCAGATCAATCCACAATTACTTAACAACATCAAGTTGATAGAGCAGAAGGTGGCAAGTCTAATGGCGATCTCCTCGTCTTACATCCCTGGGCTGATCCCTCGGT
>Ga0326760_1000221_pt1 | contig 33447 bp, 39 predicted proteins | sample GCREP_S_FD_207668 | JGI IMG/M metagenome (GOLD analysis project Ga0326760, IMG submission 207668) | Hot spring sediment microbial communities from Geyser Creek Basin, Yellowstone National Park, WY, United States - GCR.EP_S | ecosystem: Environmental > Aquatic > Thermal springs > Near-boiling... | reverse complement strand
CAGCTCTACTTGGAATAATATATTACACCGTGCTCAACTACTTTACGGGGTGAAATTATTACGTCAACGTGGCTCTGGGTCTCTAGGTTTAAGGGGAGAGAGGCATTAAACCTCTACTTAGAGCACGCAAAGCTCGTCTTAGGCGTTATTGATCACGCTTATAGAGCTCTACAAGCCTATATGAGTAGTGATAAACAGAGACTTGAAGCTGAGTGGGCTGAGGTTTTTAGACTAGAAAGAGAGGCGGATAATGTGAAGAGGAGAATTCTCGCAGAGCTCGTCACAGGTGTTTTCCACGCGGTGGATAGAGAGGAGCTTATTAGACTTATACTAGTCAGTGACGATGTAGCCTCAAAGGCTAAGGGGTGGACTCGGCGCTTAGAGCTCGCAATATATGATAATATTCCGAGTAGTGTACTTGAATTTGTTGCTAAAATGGCTAATAGTGTTCTAGAAGCTTATAAGCTGGTGTTAGAGGCTACTAATAAGCTCATTCATGAGGACAAGAAGAGTGTGCTTGAGCTCTGCAATAAAATAGAAGCTCTCGAAGAAGAGGTTGACGATGTGAGAGTTAATGCTCTGAGAGAAGTATATAGGCACTGCGATGAAACTAAGACATCTACCTGTATGCTCGCAAAGGAGGTAGTAGATCTAGTTGAGGAAGCAGCAGATAGGTGTGAAGACGTCGCTGATGTCTTGAGGAGCATAGCTCTCTTAAGGATTTAAGCTTAACCCTGTTTTATCTTATTTAAGTAGTTTTCAAGCATTTTTACTATTTCTTTAACACGCTCTTTTTCTAAGCTAATTATACACTGCTCAATTAGCTCTCTCCTATACCTCTTGTACTCATCCTGGGATATACTACCCTTAGCTAGGAGTGAGTCAACTCTACTAACACACTCGTGCTCTAAATTCCTGCGTGACGCTGTTACCGCGACTATGTATGGGTACTTATCGTCTACAGGCTTGACTTCTACGAGCTTGTCTATCTCGGCTTTCACCAAGACATCTCTCACGCGCTGTAACTCCTTGTCTTCAAAGAAGAAGTACCCGAAGCTCCTAAACGCCTTGATCATTCTCTCAACGAGAGCTACGAGCTCGCTCACTTTTCATCGCCTAGATAAGTTGCTTTAACAGGGGTTTTAGTAGCGTCTAAGACTACTCTCACAAGCCACGCGTATACGGGGTTTCCTTTACTAAACCTCACTACTCCATCACAGTACTTAGCTCTGTAGAGAAGCTCCCCCTTTGAACTGTAGACATTTAAGTAACCTTTAACTGCGCCCTTAAAATTCTTAACCAAGTGAACGTAGACTACGAGGTCGCCGTGATCAACCTCTATTTTCACGAGCTTAGCACTACCCCTCCTGTACAGTGGGCTCGTGGGGGCTTCGGATACTAAGCACTTAGTGTAGGGTAGTAGGCCCTCTTTCTTCTTATATACAAGTAGAGTACTAATTGAGACGTGTTTTCCACTCCTACTCTTCGAGGACTCGACTTTAAAGTCTCCAAGTGTAAGTTTCAAGACACTACCCCTTACCAGCACCTCTAATAACTAGTACACTCTCTCCTCTCTTGTTAACCGCGATCTTCTCTGCGTCTACTACGAGCGATACCTCGTCGTAAACTATTTGACTACTCAACCTCACGGTGCACTCTTCGATAACAATGTGTTTAATTCCATCGTAGACACTGTTCTCAACTAGTTTACCGTCATCACTATACAGGTAGATTGTCACTTTGTACTGCTCTGGTTTAGGGGTAACGTATAGTATAGCTTTCAATACTAGTACACCACTACATTGTAAGCCTGTACTTCTCTACGTCCCCAGTGCTTATTATTTCCTCAAGTATCTTAGACTCGGGTTTCTCAACTATTCCTAGAACGCTCTTCACTGCGTCTAGCATTAGCGTCGAGAACTTCGCCTCTAAGCCACCTTCATACTTCTCTCTCTTAACGTAGGCTCTGAAAATGACCTCTAGTGGGAACTCCTCACGCAGGACATTGTACTCCTCGCTGACAACTATACTCCTACCTGTCTTCTTGCCCAAGTAGAACACTTGAGTTAAGCCCGGGGACTCCCCTCCAGGGTATACTAGTGATCTCGGCAGGGGTGTGACGTCTAACACGTCTACCCATATGTCTTCGCGCTGTAATCCAAGCCCCCTTATCCTCTCAGCTAAGTACTCCTCTATTTCACTAGTCACTTTCTGCTTATACTCGTAGTTAACTACTAGTTTCAGAGTAGTCTTAACTAGCTCCGGGCTCCTCGCGGACAAGATCACCTCTCTCCCGACACGCCTATACTCTGGTTTCCTCTCGACTAGTATTCTCCGACACAACCTACCAATCTCACCCGTGGCCTCGTAGAGGGCTTTACGCATCATTACACTATATAGTAGTGTGTCTGTTAACTCCAAGTATCCCTCGAGATCGCCTCTCAGAACGCCTATTACACGCCCCGTTAAGTCGAGCTCGCTGTCTAGCTCTTCTAGCACCTTGTAGAGTATTTTATCAAAGGACCTGCACACACTGTGGTAGTAGACGTGCTCATACATGCTTATCTTCGCGTGCATGTACTGTCTAAAGCCGCCGAGCGCTATTCTATCTAGTACTAGTGCAACCCTATCCCCACTTATTAGTGGATAAGTATTCTTGTAAAGCCTCTCATAGGATACATAGCCATACTCAGGTGTGCCGGCGTAATAGCTATCTCTCCTCAAGAAGTCTAGTACGTCGGTTGGGTATGGCCCATCTCTCACAATCCACCTAAAAACTCTCAGCACTCCGCGAGGCTCACTTACACCGAGTAGTGCGAGTAGAACTTCACGTAAGCCAGGTAGGTTTCTACTAGCCTTATCTACGTAATCCCCTAGTGCTAGTTCAACTAGCTTAACACCTATTCTCTCGTGATTAGATACTTCGAGAGGCAATTTCCTCCTCCAGAGAACAGCCTGCTCAAAAGCATGACTAAACGCGGCGTGACCTACATCGTGTAGTAGTCCAGCAAGGCGAGTCGCCTCAATAAGAGTCGCGGGGTCGTATCCCTCAAGGGCCTGAGTGCCGTATAGAGAAGTGGTCTTGAAGACCATGTCCTCCGCGACTACTCCACTCAAGTGTAGAACCCCTATACTGTGCTGAAACCTCGTGTGGACAGCGCCAGGGTACACTAAGTGCGCTGTTTGAAGCTGCATAATGTATCTCAGTCTCTGGAGGAGTAGGGTGTTAATAATTGGCTCCTCGACTTCAACGTTAAAGTAAACGTAGCTGTAGAGCGGGTCACTAATCATCTTCCAGGTGAAATCCGCAGTGAAGCCTGTCTTGTACAACGCGCTAAAAACACCTTTAATGACTTTTTACTCTAGAATTATAGAGAAGAGAATTAGTTAAAAAGAGAAATTTTATTTGAGAGTAGAGTTGCTACTTAGCCTTCCAGCCCTCTTCTACTCTCTCTACTTTACCCTCTTTTCTCAAGTCGTGAAGCCTAGCTCTCACAGTATTGTAGTTTAATCCCGTTAACTTAGCTATTTCTTTCGGCATTAGAGGCTTACTCTGCGTCTTTAGAAACTCCAGTAATCTCTCTTTTACAGTCTTAACTTCACTCACACCTGATCCCCCTGAGACAAGATCGGTGGTTAAGGGTTTATAAAGTTATAACTCCACAGTGTGCATTAAAGAGAGTACACAGGGAAAAGCAGTAAATCGTAGAGAATAGTGGTGGTGAGAGTGGAGGCGATTATTACACACGGAGATGCTGATGGAGTAGCTGCAGCGGGTCTCTACCTCTACTTGAGAGATAACCCCGAGGCCGCAGTGTACTTTACTGAGCCATATAATCTCCACTACACTGTGAACCGAGCTAGCCGATCAGAGTACAAGAGAGTGGTTATAGCAGACCTCGGTGTAAACCCGAGCATTCTCAGTGAGCTATTAGAGCAACTCAGAGCTCTACGGGAAAAGGGGGTTGACGTTGTGTGGTACGATCACCACGTTTGGAACGAGAACTGGGTTCGCAGTGTAAGTGAGCTCGGTGTAAAACTACACGTAGACACGTCTACTTGCGCAACGGGAGTAGTAGCAAAGTACACTCCGCCTCTCAGAAGTCACGTTGACTACGTGTTTATTGAGCAATTAACTAGGGGAGTGTGCGCTGGAGACCTCTGGAGATTCGACCACTGGCTCGGCCCCTACTACATTAGGCTTGTGAGGCGTAGAGACAAGGACTCCTGGAGGAGGAGAGTACTCGTGCGTATTGCTAGCGGCGAGTACTGGAGTAGAGAGTTTAACTCTAGAGTCGAGGAGCACATTGATAGAGAGCTAAGTTTACTGTCTAGTAGTCTAGCCGTGTTTACTAAGAGTGTTGGGAAGAGCTACAAGATCGCGGTGGTTAGAGGCGACAATACTGTTGACAGTAGCTTCATAGCACCGTACATTATGGGGAGATACGGCGTCAACGTAGTAGTAGTAGCCTCGAGCGACGGTAAACTGAGCTTTAGGAGTAGAGAAGTAGCTATTAGAGACCTCGCGATTAGGCTTGGAGGTGGTGGGCACCCGTACGCAGCTGGGTCAAAAATTCGAATTCCGTGGTTTATTAGGCTACTCTCTAGACTACGCGGGAATCTACTCCTAGTATACGTGGCTAACCTGGTTTCACGGGAATTAGAGCGGCTGGGAGCAAATTCTGGGCAGTAGCGCTATTTCCCCGTCACTAGCCTTAAAGACTAGCGCCTTACCGCTCTTGTAGTAAACGCAGACGAGAGACGCCACTACGGAGTCTGCCTCGTGGCGTGTTAGTTCTCTCGGAGGGTTAAGCCCCAGTACTCCGAGTAGCTCTTGCACAGTACTACAACTACTAGAATAAACGCTACTACGCGGGTGAGTCTCAATAACCTCTATACCGTAGTTCTCAAAGATCTTGACGAGTCTCTGAGCCCTGAGAGTCAACTCAGACATTGCTCTCCAGGCCAGTGGCAAGACCCTGAAACCTGATCTTATTAGAGCGTAGTCCACTTCTCTCAGCCACCCCCTCTTGGGCGTGGATAGAGGGGAGTCTATAGCCACCGCAACGGGGCTGTACTTGACTATAGAGGCAACTATGTCCTCGTTAGAGTAGACTTCACTTGCATGTAGTAACTCGAATTTGAAGTCACTACTCGCCTTTACAACAGCTACTCCTGTAGGCCTGTGCGGCCTCGCCGCTAAGTCTACTCCCCCACACACTACCATTTAACGATTTCTCCCCTCTCATATCCGATTTGTCGAGCGTACTCTTCAATTAAGCTCTCAACTCTACTAATCCACGCTTTCAACTCGCGTGGTGTCTGAGGGTACTGCTCTGTGTAGAGCTCTGAGATCCTCTTCATGTAGCTCCTCACAACGCGTAGCTCGTTAAGTAAACTCGGTCTTCCGAGTAGCTTTATTAGAGATGAGAGAGAGTGTACTACTCTCTCGGCTAAGTCTCCTCGAGTACCGAGCTCGTATACGTCTCCTCCACTCACAATTTTATTTCTAATAATCCACTCATAGTCCTCGTTGCTGAGTTTCTGCATGTACATTCTAAGCACATCTAGCCTAGCCTGCTTCGCCCCGTAAGCCCTCATGTAGTCCACGTTAACCTGCCACAGCGAGTTCTCATCTACAACTCCAGACTCGAGAGCGCTGTTTAAGTGCTTAGAGGCTATTGCCGCTGAGAGCATTGACGACCCTATGCCTCCCCCGTGAACTGGGTTAACAGTGTAGGCTGCGTCTCCGATAACTACGAGGTTTCTCCAGACAAGCGTTGGTAGAGGTCTCCTCGTCGGTACTAATCCACCCCCAGCGTGGAGTACTCTGCCCTGAAATACCTGCTTAACGTACTTCTCGTAGTTTAAACGTGGATTATTACCACTACTCCACACAACGCCAAGCCCGGTGTTCACGATTAATCCGTCTTTACTCTTGGGGAAAACCCACCAATAGCCTCCAGGCGCTACTCTAGTGTCTAGTATTATAGCCGCGTAGTTAACGTCAAGCCACTCAACCGGCTTACTGAGCTCTACGACTTCTCTATACGCTAAGTTGAAGTCCGTTGTATAAGGCCTCTCGGATACAGGCCACTCGAGGGGTACTTTACTCCTTATCGCCGGCTTAGCGCCAGAGGCGTCAATAAAAGCCTTGGCCTCGATCTCTACAACTCTACCCCCTACTTCCCGGGCTCTTATAGACTCAACACCCCTCTCTCCAACTCTCACGTCTAGTAGACTGTGCCTATCTAAGAGCTTAACACCCAAGTCGAGTGCCTGCTTTAGTAGCCACTGACCAAACTTCAATCTGTTTACACTAACACCCTCACCTGGAACAATAACACTGTGTTTTAAACTGTGCGCGTAGACTACTACTCCGCTGTACTCGTGGTCTATAACGCTAGGAGGCACTTCTAGATTTAACTCCTTGAAGTGGTGTACTCCAATAGCGTCACCACACACTTTATTGCCTATTTCGCTCCCAGACTTACTCTCTACTAATATAACTCTCCACCCCATTGACCCGAGGATCGCGGCGCTGTACAGCCCGGCAACACCTGCGCCAACTATGGCAACATCTCCTCTAAGCCTCTCAACCACGCACTCCACCCTGTTACGAGTAGGAGTCAAATAGGTCTTCAAGGTAAATAAGCTGAGCTTAGAAGACTATTAGGGGAGGGTTTTCAACAGCATACCCTCAACTACTATGGGTGGGTTCTCAGCGAGGAGCCTGATAGCGCTGTCTAGCCTAGACTCACTATTACTGTATAGTGTCATGAGCGGGTCGTCTTTATTTACCCTATACCCTACTTTCACGTGTAGTTTTACACCAGCACCCTTATCGTGAGGCGCCCCGCACGCTCTAGCAATTAGCGTAATAGCGGCGTTATCTATGTGCGTAACCGCGCCCTCTAAGGGGGACTTAACAGTATAAGTGTACTTACCTAGTGGTATATCGCTAGGCTTGACCTCGGGATTGCCGCCTTGCGCCGCGATGATCTCCTTGAACTTCTCGTAGGCTCTCCCGCTTAGGAATAATTCGCGCGCAGCCCCCTCGCCGGCACCGGGTGGAGCCCTACCCCCTAGTTCTAGCAGTAGTCCTGCGAGTAGAATTGCCTTATCTACTAAGCTCTTACTACCCTTTCTCTCAATTAGTGTCGTTAAGGCTTCCCAGGCTTCGAGAGCGGGGCCCACGGTTGTCCCTATTGGCTGACCACCGTATGTTAGTGCGACTTTAATGGAGACGCCAAGCAATCCGGCTTGCCTCAGGAAGATAGAGGCTAGCTTCTCAGCTTCCACAGTAGATGCTACTTTAGCTCCTCTACCCACAGGTATGTCTATAACTAGCTTCTCCACGCTCATAGCGAGCTTCTTTGACAATATACTCGCAACCATTTGCTGCACTGGATCTATTGCAATTCTCCTCTCAATATTCACGAATATGTCATCAGCTGGAGCCATAAACAACTTACCACCCCACAGGAGTAGCCCCTTCACTTTTCTCGCAATACTCACAATCTCGTTCACGTCGAAGTCAACGCGAGCTAAGACCTCCATCGTGTCGGCTGTGCCAGCTGGACTAGTAATAGCTCTACTACTAGTTTTAGGTATGAGCAAGCCTGCTGAGGCGACTATTGGCACGGAGATCAGCGCGACTTTGCTATTACCTGGAACACCCCCAATACTGTGAATGTCGTGAGCAACTTCTTCAAACTTTACTTTCACACCGGTCTCAACCATGGCTCTAATTAAATATGATAGCTCCTCGTCACTCAGTGGATTATAGAGTTGGCTCAGCAGAAATGCAGCTATTTCAGCGTCGCCGTATACTCTGTCGACAACTTCTTTTAGAAATGCGTATAGCTCTCTCTCAGTTAACTTCTCGCCACTAATTCTCTTCTTTAAAACACTAAAGCTTGAAGGCAACCCCAGTGCCTTAACACCCACCAGGTCTCCTTCGCGTAAACCAAGCTCAACGGCGAGATTTCTCGAAATCAAGCACTCTCCGGGACTAGTCATAGTTAGTGAAGTAGCCACACTAGCTGAGCGGAACTTATCACCTACAGTTACGAGAACAGAGTCTCCATGAGTAATTCCCTGTTCTCTAGCATCACTCTCATGTATAATAATTAAGGGCTTATCGAAATTGGCATCTACAATTTTAACTCTATAAGTCCCCTTACTCGCAGTCATGAATACCCCGTGCTTGTGGCAAATACTCTTTCTCCTAAGAGTTATATAAACCTTTAGAGTAGTGACTCCACCACTAGGATTTAATCTTCTTTTTAAACTCCTCAATCCGCTTTAAGAACTCCTCTCTCTTAGTACTTGAAATCTCCTCTAAGCTCATGTTCTCTAGTATTGCTCTAGCGTAGTCCCTTATACTGGGGTCTATGTCTCTAAGTATGTTTTCAATAATCTCTCTCTTACTCTTAGAGGGCTTGTAGAGGGCCAAGTCACACCCCGTAGAATTCTCTGAGAAAACCCCTCTTATACTAGCCAATCGTGATCTCTACTACTCTTCCCCCACGCTTTTTAACAGCCCTTAACACCAAGTTCTCCACTGTTTTAACAATATATTCTAGTCTACTCTTCTCCTGCGCCTCAGCGTAGAGCCTGATTTTAGGCTCTGTCCCGCTCTTGCGGATGAGTACCCATGATCTATCCGAGTACTCGAATCTGTACCCATCTATACTCATTACTCTCAAAGGCTCTCCCAGCACTTGATTAAGCTCCTCGACAAGGTCCGTGTACACCGCGTCTCGTATTTCAATGGGCTCGAGTAAATAGCTCCTCCTATCCCAGGGGTAATCGGGTATTTTCTCCTCTTCGAGTATCCTAGTTAGGGGCTTGCCTCTCTCAATAATCTCCTTTACTACTATTCCAACTTGTAGTACGCCGTCAACCCACGGACCCCACTTAGTGTATATGAGCTTCCAGGGCTCACCAGCCATGACTACACTTGAAGCCCCAAGCTCCTTTACTCTCTCGTGTGTTTTACCTAGAGCATACCTCTCGACTTTACCACCACACTCCTCCACGACATCATCTAGCACAAAGCCAGTGTCAATACTGACAACCACGAGCCCTTTAGTGTCACTCAGTATTCTCTTAGCGAAAAAAGCCAGTACTCTGTCCTGCCTAATAAACCCCGCTACGGGGTCTAGGAAAGCCACTCTATCAGCGTCCCCGTCGTGAGCGATTACTAGCGCGGGATCCGCGGCCCTGTAGACAGGTAAGAGGCTCTCTAAGACGTCTTTTCTAGGCTCTGGAAGCCTAGTGGGGAAGAAGCCGTCGGGGTTACAGTTTAAGGTTACAGGTGTAGCTCCCAGCTCTCTAGCAATACTAGGCGTAACATCGTAAGAGGCCCCATTAGCGCAATCTACAACTACGCGTGGTCTCCACGCGGCTTTAGGCTTACCCAGAAACTCCAGGAGATCCTCAGTGTAGTTCTTTAAGACTACGCTCGAGGCCTCAAAAATCCCTGTGGAACTCCACTCTCTCAGCGAGGCCTCCGAGTAAACCATGCTTTCAATTCTCTCCTCCAGGTTCCTCGTGAACTCGTAGCCCTCTGGATCATAGAACTTAAAGCCATTGTACTCCGGTGGATTATGACTAGCAGTTACACTAACCCCAATGGCCTTTTCCGTTTTACCAGCATATCCAGCTACAGGTGTCGGAGCAACCCCTCCATAGTAAACGTCTACACCACTAGCGAGAAGCCCTGAGGAGAGTGATAAGGCTAAAACATGCCTCGTAACTCTAGTATCAGTCACTACGTAGGCTCTACGCGAGAGCATCAATTGCCCAACAGCTAACCCGATTCTATATGCTAGTACAGGGTCGAGTTGATCTGGGTAGCGTAGTCTAATACCAGCCGTGCCAAACAACTTCACGGGCACTAAACACCATAATAAGTAGTACACGTGTCTACGAAATATATTTACTAAGTACTCACAGATATCACAATGGGGATTTCTTTGAGAGTATACGTGGGTACTTCAGGCTGGCTTTACGACTGGAACGAGGGAGCTAGCTTAGACTGGTACGTAGAAGAGAGTGGTTTAAACTCCGTTGAGCTCAATGCCAGCTTCTACAGATTTCCCTTTAGAAACCAAGTTAGTAGCTGGGCTCGTAAAGGCCGTGAGCTCAGGTGGAGTATTAAAGTTCACAGGTCTATTACTCACACTCGGAGAATGAGCGAGAAGGCCCTTGAAATATGGGCTAAGTTCTATGATTTATTTAGAGTAATGGACGAGATAGTAGACTTCTACTTATTTCAGCTCCCACCAAACTTCACGTGTAAAGAAGAGAACCTTGAGAGAATAGAGCTATTCAACTCCACTACTAAACTCGGTAGTAGACTAGCAGTTGAGTTTAGACACCAGTCATGTTTTAACAGTAATATTGCAAATTGGGCTGAGAAGGCGGGTATAGTAGTAGTCTCCGTGGACGCGCCAATAGCCCACTGGATTACTAGTACACGGGGAGTAGTATACCTCAGAGTGCACGGGAGAGAAGCCTGGTACGGCTACGAGTACAGCGAGAGAGAGTTAGAAGAGATGGCGCGAGAAATAGCCGATTTAAAGCCTGAGAGAGTATACGTATTCTTCAACAATAATCACTGGATGCTGAGCAATGCGAGGTACATGAAGAGAGTCCTGGAGACTCTTAAATGAAAATTGAGCTCTACGAAATATACAGAGACATCTACGTTAAGCCTACGCGTGAAGCGAGTGAACTAGCTCTTGAACACGGATACTTACCCTACATGGTACAGAGGTATCTCGATATTCTGGGTGAGAAGGGGGCATTAGAGTTAATTAGGGCTTTTGAAAAGCCCGTGAAGCCGGTTGTGAGGACAAACACGCTTATAGTTGAAAGCTCTGAGCTTAAGATTAGGCTTGAGAACCTGGGGTTTAAACTGGAGGAAATACCCTGGGCGCCGGGGTCTTTCTGGGTTACTGAGAAGCCAAAGAGCCCGACACTAGGTGCTACTCACGAGTACTTAAAGGGTTACTACTACGTTCACAGAGACGCTAGTGGTCTCCTACCCGTACTTCTACTACTACACGAATACAGCGGTGACGTCTTAGACACCTGTGCCGCACCTGGCGGTAAAGCCACCTACATGGCACAAATACTGAGGAAGAGTGGCAGTGGAGTCGTGTATGCAAATGACCTCGTACTCTACAGGCTTAAAGCCCTCATAGGACACGCTATGAGAATGAGACTCGACAACATTATAGTACTGTGGAGTGACGCGAGGATCTTGAATAAGAGACTTAAAAAGAGATTTCACAGAATACTCTTAGATGCACCGTGTAGTGGAGAGGGTAGAATATCCGTAGACCCCACTAGGAAACACAAGACCAGTATACTTGACCTCGCTATACTAATTAAGCGCGAAATAGAGCTCTTAGCTAGCCTAGTAGACCTCTTAGAGCCTGGTGGTGTTCTAGCCTATGTAACATGTAGTATTGCACCAGAGGAAAACGAGTACGTAGTTAACTACGTTACTAGAGCTAGAAGAGACCTCGTAGTAATAGACCCTCCCACGAGGCTACTCGACTACTCGAAAGGCGTAGTGGAGTACCGTAATTTAAAGTTCAACGAGGATTTAGAGAAGTGTATTAGACTATGGCCTCACATACACGGCCTCTTTGGGTACACTATATGCCTGCTGTCAAGAAGAGAGTAGAGTTCAAAACAGGTAAAACTCCGCGGAGACTAGTAGAGGGATTAAAGCACACAGTATCAGCTCTATACGGTGTTAACCCGGACAAGTACATTCCCGAAAACACGAGACTTACCTGTATAGACAGGCTGTGTATAATACACAGTGAAGAGGCGTGTGCAAGTCAACTTAGACTCGCAGGTATTAGAGTCCTATATGAGGGAGGCTGGCTCGGAGTTTACACTAGAAACCACGTTTTACCCTCCACAGTGCTAGCAAATAGTATTACTAGAGAGCGCGGCCCGAGCTCAGCTATTATTGTAAGCGAGCAGGCTGTAAAGTCCTTCCTATACGGAAACGACATTTTACCTAAAAGCGTAATTAAAATATACCCGTCTACTATAGGTGTCTACACTGTAATTGATCAATTAGACCAAGAGGTAATAGGGTTCGCGAAGTGGAGTAAGCGTAAAAACGTGTATGTTAATTTGTACGATATAGGCTTCTTTTTGAGAACTCTAGGGTAGCTCGACGAGTCCCTCTCTGGGCACGACTCCCCTCAGTAGAGCCCTCATAATACCAGGAGCCAGTACGAGCACACCGCTCTGAGAGAGCACTCTACTGTACAGGTCTCTTACAGTACTAGCTATTGTGGAAGAGCACTCACTTAGTACTCTACTCGTGTAGTGTACTCCCGTAAACCCCTCTTCTAGGAGAGCCCGCTCCACTATGTGCTTACTCTGCTCTCCAGTAATCTGCGCCTTACTAGCCAGGTCTACTAGTCTACTTAATTCATCGCTACTCTGAACTTGAACTTCTAGTTGTCTTAAACAACTCGCCACTCTACTCAGTGATTCCTGGTACAGTGAGTACTCTGCTTTACTTATACTTGGTGTTCTCAGCTTCTTTACTACTTCGGCTTCTCTACTAATCATTACGAGGAGAGCCGCTGTGTTAACTGCTTTTTCTAGATTGTACTTAAAGTCAACTAGTAGCGCTTCTAGTAGATTAGTGAGTAATTTAGTGTCCACGTCGCAGTCAACTATATAGATGTGTACTTCCACGTCAAAGTGGGATCTGAGGTCTTTAAGTCTCTTCGCGCAGTCTAAGTACTTGCTGAAAATACTACCGGTTAGCTCGTATAGGTAAAAGAAAAGAGCAGCTACACGAATAGGCGTTCTCTTACTCACCGAGATCTCTACACTCGTGATTCTAGATCTAGCCTTAACTACTAAGCCGTCTACGGTTACTACTATGTCTCCAAGTGGACTAGACAGGACTAGTTCTAGTAGTTGCTTTACCTCTCCTCGCAAAATACAACCTCACTACAGTCTACTCTCTCAACGACTACTTTTTCAAGCTGTAACTTAAAGAGCTTGGAATTCCACTGCATGAAGCTACCTCTAAACCCCGTTTTCAGCGAGCCCGCGGCTAATCCGTATACTAGTGAGTACCCTGGGTCTTTAGACTCGATGTACTTAGCGTTAAATAGCGCGTCAAAGGCGTCTCCAGCGCCAGTTGTATCTACCGGCCTCTTAATTGGCTCAGCGTAGCCGCTGTAACACGCTCCCTGAGTAAGTACTACTGCACCTTTACTACCACGCTTAACTACGAGAATACTTAAGCCGTGTTTAAACATTTTACTTGCATCTAGTGCTTTAAAGTGAGTACAGAGGTTTTGCTCGTTGAGAAACAGTGTGTGCACGTGTCTAAGTGCCTGGAGAAGCCTCTCAGTACTCCACTCTTCAACGTAGCCTCCCGGGTCTAGTGTAGTTACAACACCCTCTCTACTCGCGAGTTCTAAAAGGCTAAACGCCACGCTGGGTTTAACGCTCGCTACGTGAAATACGTGAGTGTCTTTAAGCACACAACGGTCTATGTCGCCTGGGCTCAGATCCTCGTTTACACCTGGGTGCTTAATCATCGTCCTCTCACCGCTCTTATCAACTATTACTAGGACTACTCCAGGTGGGCCCTCAACTAGCTTTACGTACTCTGTTTCAACACCATACTGCTTTACCTCCTCGAGAACGAGGCGAGTAAGCTCGTGCGTTGAGGCCCTAGCTACGAGTAGCGCTCTGTGACCATACTGTGAAACTGTCACAGCGTAGTTTAGCGCAGCACCCCCGGGTCGTAATTGGAGGTCACGGGCGAAAATAGTCTCTCCTATTCTAGGTAGTGTCTCCGTGTAGACAGCTATATCGACGTTTAAATTGCCGACTGCTACGTGAATATACGTTATCTACTTCACCTCTTAGTAGACTTAACTATGTCTACAGTAATGTACTTCTTACTCCTCTTCTCTTTTTCACTATCCCACTCACTGAGAATCCTAACGGCCTCATTAGCTACTCTAATAGCGTCTTCTACTCCAACACCCGGCTTAAACTCGTCTGTCTCTCTATTAGCAATAGCCGCGCAGACGGCTCCAGCTCTAAGCCCGTAGATACTAGACAACACGAATATAACTGACGCTTCCATTTCGAAATTTAACACGTTCATGCTTTTCAAGTAGTCAACTAGGCCTCTCTGAAATGGAGGTAAGTAGTCCCTGAAACCAGGTCTCTCCTGCCCAACATAGAAACTGTCACTACTAGCTGTTAACCCAACGTGGTAGTTCACGCCGAGGGACTCAGCGGCCTCTATTAGTGCGAGTACGACCTCGAAGCTCGCTACTGCCGGGTACTCTGGTATCGCGTAGTGTCTACTAGTTCCCTCTAGCCTCACAGCACCAGTAGAGATCACTATGTCCCCCAGCTTAATCTCTCTTCTCAGCGCGCCCGTAGTGCCGACTCTTATAAACGTGTCAGCACCACACCTAGCAAGCTCCTCTATAGCTATAGCCGTAGACGGCGCGCCGATACCTGTACTAGTCGCTGATATAAAGACCCCCTTGTAGTATCCACCATAAGTCACAAACTCCCTGTGCGTAGCAACATGCCATGCCTTATCCCAGTACTTCGCTATAACGGGGACTCTCTCGGGGTCTCCTGGTAGGAGTACGTAGCGGCTTACATCCCCCCTCTTGATCATCAGGTGGTACTGTAAGCCCTCACCTAGCTCGACACGTCTAGCTGAGGGTGAAGACAACTAGAAGCCACCATTTAGCTTAGATCTATGTGAAATCTAGAGTATATATACTTCGGCCTCGAGTTTATTAAGGTCTAAAACCGCGTAGGAGGACTTACCAGTTATGTAGCCACAGACCTCTCCTGGATTTAAAATAAGCTTCTCTCCCATCCTCCTCAAGTCTACATTGTGGGTGTGACCGTAGAGGACAACATCTACGTCGAGGCTAGTAGTCCACGCGTTAACAAGCCTAGTTGTCTCCTCAATACCGCCGTAACCGTGAACTAGTAGGATTTTTCTCCCACCTACATTAATAATTGACGGCTCAATTTTAAGGGTCCAGTTATACTGTGTAAATAGCCTTAGTAACTGGTAGACATCCCCGTCGTTATTCCCCTTAATTCCTATAACGGGGATATCTCCTAGTAACTCTTTCATTAACTTGACTGTAAAGGGGCTAATGAAGTCTCCTAGGTGAAATACTAGTTGAACCCCGCGAGACACTACTTCTCTTAAAGCCCTTTTGAGTAATTCTAAATTATCGTGGCTATCACTAATTACGCCGACCAGCAAGTATATGTCCTCGAGACCCTTATGAGTGAAATTACACCTTTATACCTAGTGCTCCCTTCTCAGATTTCTTTAATCTTACCTCTAAGACGCCGTTCTTGTACGTGGTCTTTACTGAAGAGGGATCTACTCTAGCTGGTAAGTCTACTTCCTTGTAGTATCTCCTGTCGCTGTCAGTGCCACTTATTATGAGTGTTTTACCATCCTCGGCTACTTTGACATTTATTTTATCTTTCTCTACTCCCGGCATTTCCGCTACAACTACTATCTCGTCGTCTCTCTCGAAGACGTCTACTAGTGGCTCACGCTCTTCTACAATAGCCGCTCTCTCACCTCTCCTCCTGGGGACATTTCCGAATTCCCTTATAATTGGCCTTCCATCGGGTCCAATAGTTATGCTGAATCCATAGACGTATGTCCTAGCCCCCTTTCTCTCCAGCTCTCTAGTCATGTCTCTTAAGTCCTCTGGTGTAAATGTCTCCATTTTTCTCATTAACTCCCTAATGAACCTCTCCATTTCCTCGAACATTTTGTTTATTTCCTCGAAGCCGGGGAAGTCATCCCAGATTCTTCTTCTACGCCTCCACCACTCATCGCTCACAAGACACACCTCTACTATCTATAACTCTCTTTTTAGTTAATCCTTAAAATACGCATTTCTACTTTCATGGTAATAGAGGTGACTTATCGCGGTGAAAGTATACTACGAAGTGCTTAAACTAAATACTACTAGTAGATTTCAACTCCTAGATATAACAGGCGATGTTGAGAATACTGTGAAGAGGTCAAGTATCCGTAATGGTATAGTAGTAGTCCACGCACCTCACGCTACTGCCAGTATTATTGTTAATGAGCACGAGCCCGGTTTACTAGAGGACATATTGGAGAAAGTTAAGGAGTTTACTGAGCCTGGGAGCTCAAAGTGGAGGCATAATAGAATCGATGATAACGCTCACGCACACATAGGCTCTGCGCTATTTGGCTCAACTAGGATTTTCCCCGTGGTAAACGGCAGAGTTGTGAGGGGTACTTGGCAAAACATATTCTTCCTGGAAATGGACGGGCCGCGCTCAGTGAGAGAAATTACTGTTCTAGTTATGGGTGAGTAGCTTGAGACTGTACATTGCCAGTGAAGAGGATATTCTTGGCGGCTTAGTAACAGACGTGTACTTCACGAGAACACGTGAAATACTGAGAGCAAAGAACATTAAGAAGAAAGTCCGCATGGAGTTTCACGTAGTTAAACTCCCGAGAAATTACGAGTGGGCTGTATTTGCGGGCCTCGAAGAGGCACTCTACCTGCTGAGAGATAGGCCCGTAACAGTCTACGCCATGCCCGAGGGCACGCTCTTTAAGCCCGGAGAGCCCCTCATGATTATTGAGGGGTATTACGACGACTTCGCTGTCTACGAGACCCCCCTGCTGGGTATTCTGAGACACTACTCGAGCGTGGCGACTAAGGCTGCTCGCTTAAAGAGGCTCGCTATGAATAAGACTCTCCTCTTCTTCGGTCTTAGAGCTGTTCACCCAGCTATTGCGCCAATGATGGATCGAGCGGCATATATTGGGGGGGTAGACGCTGTGTCGGGCGTAGCTAGCTGGAAGTACCTAGGTCTAAAACCTCAGGGTACAATGCCACACGCTCTCATACTGGTGTTTGGGGATCAGGTTAAAGCCTGGAAGGCGTTTGACGAGGTTGTAGAGCCGAGTGTGCCGAGAATAATGCTAGTGGATACACTATACGATGAGAGAGTAGAGGCACTAATGGCCGCTGAGCTACTTGGTGATAGACTACACGGTGTGAGGCTCGACACTCCTAGTAGCAGGAGGGGTAATATGCGCCTAATAGTCGAGGAGGTCCGCTGGACACTCGATATTCACGGCTATAAAAACGTTAAAATAGTTGTGAGCGGGGGAGTTGACGAGAGAGAAATCATAGAACTCAGAGATATAGTCGACGCCTTCGGTGTAGGGACGAGTATAGCTATGCCGTTAAGCGTTGATATTAGTGCTGACATAGTAGAGGTCTTCGAGAACGGCGCGTGGAAGCCGCTAACTAAGAGAGGTAAACTCCCCGGAGCTAAGCAGGTGTACAGGAGGAGGCCTGGTTTAAATGACGTGATCACACTACTAGATAGACCGGGCGAAGTACCCGAGGGCTATACTCCTCTACTTAGAAAGTACATAGATAACGGTAAACTAGTCGAGGAACTGCCAGATATTAATACTATTAGAAACTACGTTCTTGAACAGTTGAGAGAAGTACCAGAGCCGAGAGTAGAGTAGAAGTGACACTCAACTCGGAGTATCGTAAACCACTAGATCACTACTACTTCGAGCTCGTAGACGGATCTATAGGAGTAGTTACAGGTAATACGCACTTTCAGAGCGGGCTTATAGGCTACGTCAAGTACAGGCCTACACTACGCTTAACACCGTGGCGTAGACGAGGAGTTTTCTACGAGAGGGTAGTAAAATACTACACTGCTAGAGAAGTGTACAGTTACACAGAGTGGCGTGTTTACACACCGTTTTTCAACGCCTCAGTGCCCTTCATACCTCTAAGTGCAGTGAAAAGACTATACTACCCAATAGAACGCGCTAGGGAACTATACTCGAGAGTGAGTGACAGCCTCGAGAAACTATCACTGAGTTTTATTAGTACTATAAGCTCAAATACAGGTATTTTAGTGGGTATAACTGGCTCACTATTACCCTGTATTCACAACGTGGAGATCAGTGACATCGACGTCGTGGTCTACGGCACTAGGGAGTCCATGAGAGTTGTTGAGTTTATTGAATCTAATAGAGAGCTCTTTAAGCCGTTCTCAGAGAGTAGGCTGCACACTTGGAGTGAAAATCTCGCTAAGATCACGGGGTTAATGCCGAGAGACGTCGCTAAATTCTACAGGAATTGGCGTAGAGGCGTCTACGAGGGCAGAGAGTACTCTGTAGTGTACAACGACGGCGTCTACAGGGAGGTAACACTACTCCCCAGCTTTAAAACCCTAGGTTTAGTTAACCTTGAAGTCGAAATTAGCGGGGGAGTGGAGGCCCTCAACTACCCCTCTACGGGGAGAATTCTAAGGTACAAGGTAACCGAGTCCTCCTCTACTATTATACCACATGACATTACAAGAGTAGTTAGCTATGAGGCCCTGTACACTACGGGACTCTACGAGGGAGGCTTATTTGAGGTTAAAGGGCTACTACAGTGTAGTGATGTTATAGGTGAGTGTAGAGTTTTAATCGGAGTCCTCGAGCACCAGGGCTATATGAGGTACTTAGAGTAGTGAGATTAATTGTCGTCTACGACTTAATGGGTTATAAGAGTCTCTCTAGAATTCTCTGCTTTACTGCTAAGTATATTAGAGCTAGTGGAATTGTCCTCCTCGGTAACACCGCGTCTCCTACTATAGTTGAGTGGCTAAGCTCTAATTGTAGACTGCGCACTCTGGGCGTTCTCGGAGAGTGCGACTCACCGGCTCTAGCTGTAGCTTTAAGTAGGAGTGGTGAGCTACTAGAGTGTAAATACACAGAGTACGGAGGCCTATCTCTAATAGGTGTGGGGTTATCGGGTTGTCATGATCTCCCTGAGAGGAGTGTAGACGTAGTTTTCACGAGTCAACCAGGCTTTCAGTACACGTGTTGCCACTCAGGCTGGGACTGGGTAGACCGTGTTATTGAGCGCGTTAAGCCAAAACTAGTTATTATAGGTGGCTGTGAGAGACCGTGCCTTAATTTAAATAAGCGTATTTTCTCCCCAGGTACCGTGAGGCTAGGTTTTATAGGCGTGGTGGAGTACACGGAGGACACTGGTCTCTCTCAGCGTTACTACAATATCGAGGAGATTCTATTTAACCTGCTAAGGAGACAACCCGGGAATTTTGTTTAAAATGTCTTTTAGTCTTATAAACCACTGGAGCTCCACGTGGAGGGTTTAAATGAGCGTGCTTAAAGCCCTATTAGAGCCGAGGAGTATCGCGGTAGTAGGTGCTAGTAGAAGCCCGGGTAAAATAGGCTATACGATACTACGAAATATTATTGAGTATGGTTTTAAAGGAGAATTATACCCTGTAAACCCCAATGCAACAGAGATCCTCGGATACCGGGCATACCCGTCTATTACCGCTATTCCAGGCGAAGTCGACGTCGCAGTAGTAGTTATACCAGCACCAGAAACCCCTAAGGTAATTGAAGAGTGCGGTAAGAAGGGGGTTAAAATAGCCGTTGTCATATCTTCAGGCTTCTCCGAGGTGGGGAACACAGAGCTGGAAGAGCGCATTGTTAAAATAGCCAGAGAGTATGGTGTGAGAATACTAGGACCAAACATCTTCGGCTACGCTTACACACCGCGAAACATAAACGCCACGTTCGGCCCACTCGAAGTAGCTAAAGGCAATATAGCCTTCATCACTCAGAGCGGGGCACTTGGAATAGCGCTAATGGGGTGGACAATAATGAACGAAATAGGCCTCTCAGGCCTCTTTAGTATTGGCAACATGGCGGATATAGATGTCGTTGAGCTCTCAGAGCTACTAGCAGATGATCCCAGTACGCGAGTTATAACAGTATACCTAGAGGGCTTAAAGCCGGGTCGGGGCAGAGAGTTCATTGAGAGAATGTCTCGTGTAACTCTCAGAAAGCCCGTCGTAGTCATAAAGGCCGGTGTAACAAAGAGAGGAATGAAAGCCGTCGCCAGCCACACCGGGAGCTTAGCAGGTAGTGACGCACTATACGAAGCCGCGTTTAAACAAGCAGGTATTATTAGAGCGCGCACAATAACAGAGCTCTTTAATATCGCCAGGGCTTTTGCGCAACAACCAATACCCAGAGGCGTAAACACCGTTGTAATTACGAATGGGGGAGGCGCGGGTGTCTTAGCTACAGACGCCGCTGAGCTAAATAACGTTCCACTACTCGAGCCCAGTCAGCAACTAGTAGAAAAGTTCAAGGAGACAATGCCGTGGTTTGGTAGCCCCAAGAACCCTGTTGACTTAACTGGGCAGGCAGTAGTGGATAACTACATTAAGGCTTTAAAAGTAGCCGTGGAGTCGCCGGAGGTAGACAACATCGTGATCTTGTACTGTAGAACAGCTATTCTAGACCCGAGAGACCTCGCTAAAGCCATTGCCGAGTTTTACCGCGAAAACAACGTGTCAAAGACTACTGTAATAGCGTTTATAGGCGGAGTAGAAGTCTACGAGGCGATAAGGTACCTGAACAGGAGTAGTATACCGGCATACCCAACACCTGAGGAGGCTGTAGCAGCACTCGGTAAAATGCTGTGGTATAAGAAGTACCTTGAATCCCGCTTAAAAAAGCAGGAAGTAGAAGCTGTTAGATTAGCTTTGCACCCGGCTTGACATCCGACGCTGTGGTCACTAGTACAGGAGGATCTGTGTCGGTAGCTAGGAGCATTCCCTGACTCTCTATACTCATGATTTTCTTGGGCTTTAAGTTAACTACGACAACTATGTACTTGCCCACAAAGTACTCGGGATTATACCACTTGCCTAGTCCAGCAATGATCTGCCTCTCACCAAGCTCTCCGAGGTCAACTATGAGCTTAATGAGCTTCTCTGTTCCCTTAACTCTCTCAGCGCTTTTAACTAAGCCGATTCTCAAGTCTATTTTCTTAAATTCCTCTATATCTATGAGCTCACTCACAGAGTTTCACCTCAGTCACAATTACTCAGTGATGACTAGTACTAGTTAATAAACTACAAGCAGTACTAAACTAAGTCCTTAAAAACTCCCTACATAAGTCTCCACAGATCTCGTAGAAGACCTCTATTGGTTTGCGCGTAGCGATCTCTACTCTTCTACTACTGAGTTCTCTCTCAACTTCTAAATCAGGGTTTTCTGGTAAACTATTCTCGAAGACCTCGTAAAGCCTCTGGAGTCTCTGTTTACCCTCAATAAGGGCTTTGTTAAATATGTTTAAAACCTCTTCGATATCGCGCTGTGAAACAATGCTTAATTCGCGTGTTTTAATCATTTGAGTCATGTAGATGCCTGTAACTAGCTCTACGAAAACCCCCCTCGTTGAACTAGTATGTATTATTCCACTGTGTTTAAAACCAGCAGTTCTCGCCTTCTTTAAGAGGCCTACGGCTTTTTTGATACTCGTAGTTGAGAAGTGTAATATAGGTCCTGTGACTACTAGCCAGTAGCTCTTGTGGGGAGCGGTTCTGTACATAAAGTCCACATCGCTCAAAGTAGCAGGCGTGTGTGACTTAAATACTACGCTCGCCTCTTCTCTAATCCACGGCACAACGCCGTCTACGACCACGATTCTACCACTACAACTACTAGTAGTGTAGATGTCTCTATCCCTGTTGAGGAGGGCTATTAGGGGAATTAAGTCCCTGTCTAAGTACCCTATCTCATAATCCTCCCACACTCTGCGCCAAAAGTACTTTTTCCGGAGACTCCACTTCTCATAGTTAATGCGCATATCTCAATATCCCGAGTTAAAAGCATAGTGAAGAGAGCTCTTTAACTAAAGTAGTAATCACTTCTATACTGAGTATTGAGTTTTATAGGTCGCCTGGAGAGCACCATGATTGGGCTCGCGTATAGCACAATGGACCCAGCTGGAAGTGGCGTAGTAAATTACATTGCAAGTAGAATTAAACTAGACAGGAGCTCAGCGTGCAAACACTCTGTTGAGTGCTATGAAGCGAAAAACGCTGTTCTCGCAGGTTTCAGCGAGGACGTATTACACTTCGATTTCCTAGATGATACTATGCCCGTTAATGTAGAGTTCTATATTATTATATCGAGACACTCCAGCGAAGCCGGTGTTAAAAGCTACACTGTTCACGCCACAGGCAATTTCTCAGGGGAAGCCCTATATGGTGGTCGCCCAAGAGAACTTGGCATATCCCACCCCACTGTGGCGTTTAGATTACTGAGAGGCCTCAAGAGCTCTGCTACGAGGCTTGGTCGATCAGAGTATGAGGTTAGCTACGAGGCTACTCACCACGGCCCTACTAGTCTCAGTAAACCACTGGTTTTCATAGAGATAGGAAGTAGCAATACCGAGTGGAGCGATCCAGTTAACCACGTGGTCATCGGCGATACTTTACTTGAATTCCTGGAAGAGTACCCCACTCTACCCGAGTGCGTAGTCTCGGCGGGGATTGGCGGTGGACACTACCCTAGAAAGTTCACTGATCTCGCATTAAGTGAGAGTGTGTGCTTTGGACATATATTACCCAAGTACGCGCTGACGTACCTGGACTTTGAAATACTAGACATGATGACCTCCAGATCAGCGGTTGCTCCCACGCAGATCATCGTGGAGAAGAAGAGCACTAGGCGTGAACACAGAGAGCTCGTAGAGGAGTACGCTAAGAGGAGAAAACTAGTACTTAAATACGTCTAATACTTAGCTCAGAATTATCTTTCGATCAGTAAACATGGTCTTCGTTAACTTAGACCACGCTACTCGCAGTGTTAACTCAGCTGTTTGTGGAGAGGCTTTGAGTGAGAGTACTTCTTCAACTATTCTACCCGGCTCGTAGTTTGAGCCATCATACCTGTACATTCCGAGTAGAGTACCTCTGTCAAATACACTAATAATTACTCTATCTGGTTTAGACTCGCCGGTGTTAACTATTCTCACTTTAACTCTGACTTCCGATCCCTGTCTAGATGCCTCAATGCTCTCTAGGTCTAGGTGGGGAGTCTTCAAGTTAGTACTATAAACAGTAAAGCTAGAGAGAACTAAGTAGCCTTGCTGGTTTTCGCTTACTTGAGGTGAGACTTTGATAAAACTAGTGGAATTGCTCACTGTAAATACGCGCTCTTCTACTTGACCTTGTAATAGAGTAACGAGTTCTGACCAGCTTCCAGATGATATGAGTACTCTACTCGCTCTAGGAGTGTACATTATTAACTTAGCGTGCGCGTCGGCTCCCGAGAGCTGATCTATACTGTGTGAGTACTCGTCACCCCTTTCTAGTAGGAGAAGCCCTGTAAAGTGACTATATGTGGATGTAGCCTCGTAGTCTTCGTATATAGCATTGAGTAATATACCTTTAAGACTTAGAGGGTTTCCCCCCTCGTGTCTAATTGCCACATTAACCCACTCTCTACTAGTAGCCTCATCTGTATTTAGTAACTCTGTGATATCATAGACGAATTTACAGAGATACTTGTTATGATCAGGTAGCTCTAATGTGTAAGGAGGCTTAAACTCACGTGTTATATTTACACCGTTAAGTTTAAGCTTCCAGTCTACATGTGTACTCGTAGTTTCAACTAGGACTTCTAGAACACTGTGAGAGACCCTCCTAGCTCTCCTATTGTGGAGATTTAATGTAATAGTTGCCTTAGAATTATAACTCCCTAATATCTCACTTAGAGGTTTCCACAGAGAAAGCACATCACCCTGTGCTCTTATCGACACCCCCTTATTGAGTCTCCCCTTCAATTTTCACAGCCTACGACAAGTTAATTTAGACTACAAATTAATCTCTTGTGATTTACCTACTTTGAGTTTATTAGTTTTGATGGAGGTTATTAGTTAGCGACTAGTCTTAGCGTCTCAACCAGCTCCTTAGCTCGAATAAGGGTTTCGCATGTACCCGCAATTCTTATAATCCAACTGTGAAGTAGCCGAAAACCATGTCAAGTCTAGGAAGACGCGGGGCAAAACAGCTACAGCCTGCGATCGATCTTTAATTAGTTGTAAGTAGCTGTGATCTATTGACTTTTTATTGGCTTCTTTGCGTGCTTTTTACTTATTAATGGTGAGTTTTGGAGTTTAAATTGATGTTTTCAATGCAGACACGGGGTTCTCGAGTTACGTGAAGTCCTAATAGCCAGGGCAATTATGCGGTGAAAACCGGTGCAGAGCCTGAAAAACCACGAGGCAAAAAAGCAAAGTACTTGGAACTATTCACAGATGATCGCCTCGGAGAGACCCAAATAGAAATTACTACTGAAGGAAATACTTCTGGTTCAATCAAATAGTAGTACATGCAGAGAACTCTAAATTACCGCTAAGTGCTTAGTGAAGATATTGACTAATTTATCTATAATAAGGTAACTGATCACCATGGCTAAGAAGATTACTGAGAAAGACCCCATAATCTCTGTGCTCGAGGGAGGTGGGCGCTGAGGAGGTAGCCCTAGCTCGGGATGGTCGTTTACTGGTAGTTGTTTTACAGGATTAGATAGATGTATATTTACCTGCGAGCAGTTTACTGGTTTGGGGGTATAGAAGACCCTCCCACCCATTATCACATAATATTTTAAGGTAATGTCACTGTTCACTTCTAGTTCCAGAGGAATGGGCCCTATTTGTATGAAACACCTTGTAAAATTACTAAAAGACACCGTTATAGTGCTTCCCACAGTACTTATATCAGGGATGATGCTATTTGCTGGGTATAGGACTATGACTGATATTGGAGGGTACGTCGTGTTTCCTTGAAACTCAAATTGACTTACGGATCTCGCTAAGTAATCCGCGATTGTACTAAAAGAGGAACGATCTAGTTTAATATACGCGTAATATGTATATTTTTTATTTTCAAGTGAATTAGAGTATACAGTTGTCTCCGAGTAGAGTAGCGGAATCCCGGATAGCGGTTCATAGTTTAGGATTTTTACAGTTAAATTTGTCGTTTCACCTGTCTCTACACTGGTTTCTAATATGCTTTGTGCAATATCTATGTCGAGTCTTAATAGACCTTTAAAGTAAAGCTCTTCGGGTGTTCTCTCAATTGTTATATTACCACGATTGAAAGTAATGAGTAACGGTAAGGCTTGAAATGAGTGATCTTTAGTATTACACGCGTTTTCCACGTTTATAGTTGACTTCTCGATATTCTTAATACTCTGTATAAAATCACTGGGAATTTCACTACTTGGTGCTACTGAAACTCTCTCAATATTTAACGCGAGATCGCAGCCTTCTACTTCTAAGTACGTGTTTAGCGTTATATTAACATATACTGTGTAGTCTACTATAATTGTTATAGAGTTTATGATTTGCGGGTTTAGTCCCAGAATTTCTTCTATAAGGGACCCCTCAACTGTTAATACGACTTCGGCTTCGTAGATCAGATTCAACGCGATGTTGCCCTGTTCATTTAACTCACTAGTACTCCCAATAATACTTATACACTGTATTAGCATCATAAATACAAGCAGTAATAGCAGAGTTATTTGAGACAACCTTAAGGGCATTAAAACACCGCGTTTTAGTCTGTAAGTCATTAGATTAAACCAGGTATTTAACTCTTAATTTTAGAAGCAACCACGCAGCGTTTAAAATTCAGTTTTAAAGTCCCGGGACTATATAAGTAGTAAGGTTAATAGTAAATAACCTGGTGCTTACTTTGAGCCGAGGTAATAGTAGTAAAGTCGAGATTAAACACACTAGTCAGGTTATATATGCTGTTTTAAGTGATAAAAGTAAGGCTTTTTTAAAGTACGAGGTTGAAAACGGAGTCATGAAGCTAATAGAGACGTATACTCCTCCTCAACACAGAGGTAAAGGTCTGGCTTCTGAACTGGTTAAATACGCAATTAACCTCGCACAATTTAATAACTGGCTAATAGAGCCTATTTGTAGTTACACAGTGCATTTCTTTATGAAGAACCCCGAGTACAGGTTTATACTCACAGAGAAATACAAAAATTTGAGTGAAGCGGAGTGGAAAGAGCTACTTGAAGAGGCTAAGAGGCGTGAAAACACAAAGAACTAAGGATTAATCATGAAGCTGAAAATAAAGTTCTTACTGTGGCTCTCAGACAAGGCTGGAGCAGGGTTCGAGGAGTTAAACTTCGAAGGGAGAGACTCTATTACACTACGTGAACTCCTAGTAGAGCTGAGTAAACTCAAGCCCAAACTAGGAAGCGTCATCGAGAACATGCTCGTTGGAGCGTCAGAAATAATTATTCTCGTGAACTCTAAGACGCCTCGAAGCTTAGAAACACCTCTCAGAGATGGAGATGAAGTAGTATTCATGCCCCCGGTATCCGGAGGTTGAGCATTAAAAACCCACTCTTTAACTATAATTAGTGGAGAAGCCGCCGTAGCTCAGCCCGGTAGAGCGCCGGCCTTGTAAGCAGGGTTTACTAAGAGGCCCGTTGAGAGAGCCGGTGGTCGCGGGTTCAAATCCCGCCGGCGGCTTGATCTTAACTACCACGGTTGTCCTGACCCTCCCTCCTAGCTCTTTCTAGTCTCCTTAATACATACTTGTAGACGGCTAGTGGGTTTTTTCCGCCTTTACACTGTTCTTGAACGGGGCACAGCCCAGATGCTCTCATTTTCTCGCAGCTATATGGCAAGTACTTCTTTTTCCCTCCGCGAAGACCAAGTATGTGCTCGACTTGATATCTCGCAATCTTCTCGTTAAAGTCTGTTGTTGATTTAAAGTAATCGAGGACCTCTTCAGCGTCTAGACCTATACTCCCGAGGAAAGCTGCCAAGTTGAATCTTTCAACGTGGCTTGGATTACCGCCGGATCTAATCGTGTCAACTATTCTCTTCATGCATGGTGGGAAAAGCTCCTCGTCAACTAGTAGCTCTCCCCTCTCTAGCCCTGTACTCCTATCCTCTTTGGGGGCTTCTTCTCGCTTAGATCTCGCGTACTGATCTCTTCTAGCTTCTGACAGCGTTTTTTCAATCTCAGCTAAGAGCACTTTAAAATCCTCACTATCTAATGGTGGAGTAGCTTCTTCTATTTTCTCGAGAACTCTGTTAAATACTGTCTCTTCTAGTATTCTCTGAAAAGTCCTGCGATCTAAGAACACGTAGCCATTACTTACGATATTGTTAACTAGACTGTAGGTTTGATCGTGTATAAGCCTCCTAGACACTACTCTGAGGTAACTAGTCACTGTAATAGCAAACTCGCATGGAGTGAACTCAACCTCTCTACTCTTAGAGACGAGTAGTAGTTTTGGTATATTTGGTTCCCCAGTGAAAATAGAGACGTCTAATCCCAGCTTTCTCCCCAGTATCACGAGTTTCTCGGGGCTCTCGCGGTCTAAACTACGAGAGGCGTGTTTAGAGTAAACTAAGGCTATTCTGTTCTGGAACCACTTGTCTCCAGTGGCTTTAGCTAAGTCTAAAACCGCGTAGTAGAGTAAAACGCACTCCTCAATACTAGAGCAGGAGTCCTCAGAGAGCTCAGCTCTCTCTACAATACTTCTCACAAGGTTAATTAGCCTTTCACGTAAACCACTATCTCGGAGAACAATGACAACAGGCCTCTCCACACCTAGACGCGGTAATTCCCCGGGCGAGAGAATAAACGGGTACTTAGTATAGTCTATATACTGAGCCAACCAAAACCCCTCGGAGTGATCGAGCCCTCTTCACCGTGATCCGACGATGGCATATTCCTCATTGAGCAATCATCTCTACTGTACCATGAGGGGTGTGGAGTTGTCAGCGCTTTGGCCCCACATCACGCATTCAGTGCTCTCTCGAGGTCCCCCCACATCATCTAGTAGTATTTTTACTTAGAGTTGCTTAAAAACAGCGTACCCTAATTTAAAAGCTCAAATTCTATTTTCTCATAGCCACTAGTTTGAAAGCCGGCCTTGACATCGAAGACTAGAACTCTACACTTATTAAGGATCCTGTATGATGTGCCTACGTGGGCGCTGAGAACTCTTGCGTTAGGTGGGAAAATCCAGTAGACTCTGTAATCGTACTCTGCTACTTCCGGCTCGTAGCTGTCCTCGTAGATATTAACACCTTTTCTTAGACTACCCCGAAACACTATAAAGTACAGTATGTAGGGGTGCTTGTAGTCACCCTGGAACCCCAGCTCTACGTCTACTACTCTAGGGTATACTCTCTCGCTATTTATGTACACCTCCTCCTGATCTAAGTAGAACTGCATGTTTTTAACGAGAAGATCTTTTTCCTCTCTCACCCTCTCCTCGTTTCCTACAATACTCCTATACTCCTCCTCCTCGTCATAGTAATTAAAGATTACTAGCTGCTCCACAAGACCCGACTCTCTTACATAGAAAATACCCATAGCGTACGTGGGTAGAAGGTCTCTCAACTCAGCGAGCACCCTCCTTAATGATTCTCCTGTAGGCCTCAAGCCCCTTATCAGTTAAGAAAACGTAATTGTACTTACCGGACCTCTTAATTACAATAAAGCCCTCTTCTTCAAGCCTCTTCAACTTCCTACTAACAGTAGACTTAGATAAACCAGTTTTACTCACCACTTCGCTCTGCAAAAGCCCCTTGTTACCACTGTCCCCTAGCGCCTTTATAATAGCCCTGTAACTACTATCAGCCAGGTAATCAACCCTCCCAACTAAGAGCTCTTCTCTCTTTTTCTTAAAGAAATATGCTCCAAACCCAACCACAGCTAGTAAGCTAATAGCAGCTACAATCACACTCCACGAAAATTCCCACTCAAATGGTCCAGGTGTAGGTATCTCTGTAATTTCTTTAACACTTGGAATGAGAACTAGTGTGCCTAGTCCAAATCCATTGAGGACTATCTGTGTGGCATTATCCAGGCTCCTAGTACTCCAGTTTAGTCTGACAACTGCGCCTTCAACGCTGTAAATACCTATGAAGATAATGGTTACATTAACACTCTGAGTAATGTCGCGGAGCTCATCCGTGTTTACCGTAAATAAGTAAGCTACTACACCAGTCACCTCAACTAGGTTTCTAGCAAATAACACAAGTTTCAACTCACCATTACCATAGAGAAAGACTACTGCTTCACTATTACTCACATTAACTCCTGAAACATAGAGGTCTCCTGAGTAAGTGTAGTTTATGAGTGTGAACTCTGCGTATTCATTAAAAATACCTAGTGGTATCTCTACATAAACGGGGATCTCTGCGCTAATTGTAGCCGTGATCTCTAGTATTCCACTATTTTCCACGGGGTCATATACTGCGTAGTAGTAGAGACTACTAATGGAGGATGCCGTTGACAATGACACGTGTAATATCCTACTCGTAACAATAAGCAATAAAACACATATAGCTGTATACGCCTGTCTCAATAACCAACCCCTACTACTCGCTACCTATTTGAGTTCTCTGTAATAACTGTATTTTAATTAAAGAGTAAAATGAGAATTACATCTATTTAGTCTTAAGCTAGTTATAGAGGTGTGAAGTCTAGTTGTGGAGTTACAGAGAGCTCTATAGTTGTCCACTAACACTACTCCTCGGTGTTTTCGAGTATAGTGATTTAAAAGGATATGTGATAATGCCTATTTTAAATCTCAGAGTAAACCTCCTCACTACTAGGAGTGGAGAAGTCAAAGTGTACTCTAACATACCTATTAGCCACTGGCGAGAACACACAGTAAAACTATGCACCTCCATTGCTAGTAATCAAGTAAGCTCTTTAAACAAAGTCGACCAGGCAAAGGTCTACTCAATGTTCTATGGGGGAGTAGGCAGCTATATAGTCTACAAAGATGAGCTTATACCAGTGGCTGTGGACTTCGTAGACACAGATAAGTTCTTCTTCTACCTCGAAATCAACTCAAATATGCACCTTGAGACTACAACTAGTGGTCGCCTCGAGGACTGGATTATCTTTCAAGCTGCCCTTAGATCTGGGGAATTACCGCTACTAGTAAGTTCGTGTAGAAGTCTCTCACGCTACAGTAGTGGCGGAGAGTCTTGTACCATCACAACTGACTTAGGTGTTCTAAGAATAACAAGGGAGAGACTTGAAGGAGATAGATACCTGAGAGTAGTACCAGATAATACGCCGCTGAGACACGTAGTAGTAGTAGACTAGCTGAGTTTAGTCACCTGCTTTTCAAAGCAGGCTTCATCGAGAGCTCTCTCTAGTGCTTTTACTGGTTCTAAGTTCCTAGTGAATATGAGGTCGTAGAGCTTTCTGTAGTGATCTTTGACTTCCCCTAGATACGCCTCGAGATCGCTCCACGGAGGGTCTTCGTACTCACCTCTCCCAACGCCAGGACACTTAGACGATATTTCGAGTCTACTGGTCTCACCAGGCGCTATGGGGAGAAATGGGTATAACCTACACCTCATAGGTCTTGCCGGGTAAATAGTGCATGTTGGAGTGTTATTGACGTATTTTAGAAAAACACACTTGCTGTTTATGCCCCTTATAACTACAACAGGCACATAGTCCGCTATCATAGCGTAGATGTATTTCCCCACGAGTTCTCTCCAGCTCACTCCAAGGTAACTAGCTATTCTACAGACGTCATGTACAGTTAGAGAGACGTTAGGTCCACTACTACAACACCTACCACACCGTAAACACGTAAATCTAACCTTTAACCCCCTACTAGTAATCATTGCTTAAACCCGCAGAGGCCTCTAAGAGGACACTTACTACATAGACTGTAAATGCCTTCGTAGTATCTGCAGCTGTTTTCACCGTCTACAATAACCCCGCTATTCGTCAATATAAGAACTCCTGAATTACTATGCTTCTTAACCTTACTAGTCTTAGCCACGTGTACTACACCGCTTGCTCTAAGTGTACTAGTTCACAGTTTGCTTAATATCTCCTTATATACGTGTACATTGGTGAAGTATTATGGGGGCGGCTCTTGTCGCTATATGATCTGAGCGACTACAAGTACATAGGCTCAGACAGGGTCTTCGCGATTGGTCTCGGAACATACAATATCAAGTCCTATGATAAAGCCTTTGACGCCTTTATCTACGCTATTACTCAAGGAGTAAATCTCATTGATACCGCTGAAATGTATGATAGTGGGCGCGCCGAGGAGTTTGTAGGCCAAATTGTCAAACATGTAGGTAGAAGCTCCGTGTTCATAACTACGAAGATTCTTCCGAGTAGACTTGTAGATAGAGACCAGGTTTTAAAAGCCGCTCACGAGTCCCTGCGGAGACTGGGAGTTTCCAGTGTAGACCTCATACTAATACACTGGCCTAATGAAAATATGAGTATCACTGAGCAAGTGAGGAACTTCGAGGTTGTGTACGAGTATGGATTGGCCAGGTATATTGGTGTCAGTAACTTCGACCTCGCTCAGCTCAGAGAGGCTATTGAGGCTACTAGAAAGGCTGAAATAGTAGTAAATCAGGTTCACTATAGTGTTCTCACGAGACACTACGTTGAGAAAGAGCTACTACCGTACTGTGTAGAGAAGGGGATAACTCTTCAAGCATATACACCGCTGGAGAGAGGCAGCGTTGTAGTAAACCCCATTATTGTCAAAGTAGCCAGGAAGTACAGTAAGACACCTATACAGGTTGCACTAAACTACTTAATTAGCCACAAGAGTGTAGTTGCTATACCTAAGAGCGAGAACATTAACCACGTCCAGGAGATTTTGAGCTCAGCGGGCTGGAGGCTTAAAGTAGAGGACTTAGAGTACATTAAGAAGTACGCTTAAACTAGTAAGCGTCTCCAAGCAGGAAGACGTTTTCAACCCACACATTTACAAGGCCGTTTTCACGGGCTATTTTTACCGCTTTCTCAGCGTGCCTTCTACTAGTAGTTGGGAGGTCTAGTAGTACGTAGTCTGGGTGAAATCCCAGGAATATGTATGGTATTTCAGGGCTCAACTGCGCTATAAACCTAGTTGCCTGATCCACTTCGTATTCGTCAATATAGCCTGGAACGAGGAGTGTTGACACTACGAGTAGTGGTGGTTTAAGCCTCTTACTAATATAGCGCGATACAAGCCTGATATTCTCCCTAATGATCCTCACATGTTTCTCCTCTACACCGCAAAGCGCCCTGTAGACCTCTGGGCTCCACGCTTTAAAGTCTATTTTCACTATTCCACCAGTCTCTAAGCTTAGCATAGTGGCTTTTTCTAGTAGAGTAGGGTTCCAGAGGCCGTTGGTCTCCCAGCAGACCCTGAAGACTCCGAGTCCAATGTACTTGGCCTTTTCAAGCATTCTCCTAGACGCGATTATTGCGTGCGGGGCGAACGGCCCAGGGTCACCCCCGAAGTAACACACACAAGTAGTCTTAGCGTTAACCGCGTCAACGAGACTCTTAATACTCAGAGTAGGCTCGGCTTTAACAGCCATTTCACGGTACTCCCAGTTCTGGCAGTATAAGCAGTCAAGATTGCAGCCTCCGTAGAATACGGCGATGTTGTAGTATCCGTGCTCGCCGATAGGTGTGAGAGCGTACTCGGGGTATCCTAGACCAGTGGCGGCTGGGCACACTGGTAGAGCTACGCAGTTTGTTGGGTGTGGATCGTAGTAGTAGAATCCTACAGCGTTCTCCGGGCTACCCGTAGAGGTCCTCAGTAAACCAGAAACTAGCACTCTATACGCGCAGAACCCCCTATTTCCAGAAGCACTGAGAACACAGCCTCTGCCACATACACTACACCTTAAACCCTCACCGCTACTCCGCGCTACTGGTAGGTTGAACTTTACGCGGGAGTATGCGCGGGGCTCACTTAGAGGCTCAAATCCTTTTCTTAAACAATCAACACACACCCCTAACACATTGCTTACAACAAGACTCGTCTTGCCGCAGAATCTACATGTACCCAAAACCAGCACCATTAGTACTACTGTAAGAGCGTCTAATTACCTCGTACTCCACGTAAGAGCTGGAAAGAAGAAGGTATTAAGGGGCTTTTTCGATCTCCAAATTCCAGGTGGTCAATATCCCCAGAAATATCGACGATCAAGCGAGTAGTCTCATAGAGGCCTTAATGCAGAACCCTAGAGCCAGCATTAGGCAATTAGCTACGCAATTAAATCTCGAATACAACTATGTTAGAAGACTCTTAAAGAGGCTGTTCTCAAAGAAGCAGCTCGTTCCAGCGTTAGCGGCGTCGACGAGTATTTTGGGTAGAGAGGCAGCTGTGATTAGAGTTAAGAGTAATAGCCCTGCAAGCCTAGCGAAAATAGAAGAGTTTGCTAGACGGTGCAACCGGGTTGTCTCCTATATTGAGGTTAATGGAACGAGAGAAGTCATGATTATCGTGACAGCTGAGAATAAGCAGAAAACAGTGAAATTAGTTGAACTAATATGCAGTATTGCAGATGACGTAGTAGAGGTCTCAGCCGAGTACGGCACACTACCAAGAGATGCCCTGCTTCCATTAAAGAACTCGTGCTCTAAGTGTATTTACTCAAACACGTGCAACAACAATACTGAGCTCACTCTCTTCAGAAATAG
>Ga0326760_1000219_pt1 | contig 33664 bp, 36 predicted proteins | sample GCREP_S_FD_207668 | JGI IMG/M metagenome (GOLD analysis project Ga0326760, IMG submission 207668) | Hot spring sediment microbial communities from Geyser Creek Basin, Yellowstone National Park, WY, United States - GCR.EP_S | ecosystem: Environmental > Aquatic > Thermal springs > Near-boiling... | reverse complement strand
ACATAGTGGTGCAGTAGGTGGTGTAGTTATCTACGAGCTCCAGAAGTTGGGGTCGGGAGTCAGCTACTTCATAAGCCTTGGCAATAGCCTCGATGTAAGCCTTGAGGAGGTTCTAGAGGAAGTGATCGAGGACCCACATACTGATTCGGTAATAGCATACGTGGAGTGGGTTAAGGAGGGGAGGAGGTTTATTGAGGCTCTCAGGAGGCTCTCGAGGTCTAAGCCCGTTGCCGTAGTTAAAGGTGGGTGGGGTAAGGCTAGCTCAGAAGCAGTTAAGACACACACCGGCGGTATAGCTACACCCTACGAGCTGTTTAAGGCAGCGGTTAGACAGGCCAGGGCATACCTAGCCGAGGAGATTGACGAGGCTGTAGAGGTTGTCGAGTTCCTGAGGAGGCTTAGGGTTCTCCCTAAAGCAAGAAGGGTGCTGGTGGTAACAAACTCGGGTGGCTACGGGATACTCACCTCCTCACACCTTGAGGTAACTGGAGCTGAGGTACCTTCACTAACCGAGGGCCTGGCTAAGAGGATCAAGGCGGTAGTCTCGAAGGAGTTTAGCGGGGTTAATCCCGTAGACTTCGGAGGGGACTCTAAGGCAGCAGATGTAGTTAGAGCACTTAGCCTAGACGTACTTCGAGACCACTACGACCTAGCCGTAGTGGTATACGTACCTACATCGGCCGAGGCTCCGGAGGAGATATGCGGAGCTTTTAAGGAGGTCCCTGAGGTTCTACCAACAGTCTACCTAGTAGCTGGCGGAGGCTCCACTGCCATAGCTAGGTGCCTATCGGAGGTTAAGCCAGTTGTTAAAAGACCGTCAAGCTTAGCTAAGGTCTTAGCATACCTTTGGAGTGTCTACCGCTAAGCTCTCAGCTACGACAGCTTCGGCCAGTTCGTAGACTACCACCTCGCCTACCCTAAGGGGAGATGTGTATAGCAAAGATAGCCCAGCTCCATTGAGTACAGCGCGAGTGTTGATAACCGAGGGGGGCTGTTTCGTATTTGATGTTCTGGAGTTAGGTTTATAGACCGGTTCTGTTTATTACTACTGGTGCCAGCTGTTCCAGAGTCTTCGGAGAGGTTGCTGAGACCTAGGGAGGTCTGCCGGAGGCTTGGTATCAGCTACTCCACTCTATCTAGGTGGGTTAGGGAGGGTAGGATCAGGGCTGTTAGAACTGCTGGTGGTAAGTACAGGGTTCCTGAGAGTGAGGTTAGGAGGATTGCTGAGGGTCTACCCATTAGCAGGGAGGTTAGGGCAGTTATCTACGCACGTGTAAGCTCAGCTGATCAGAGGAGTGACCTGGAGAGGCAAATAGAGTACTTAACACAGTACTGCTCCTCCAGGGGTTACAGAGTTATTGATATACTGAGCGACGTAGCTAGTGGCTTGAAGACCGATAGGAGAGGTCTGCAGAAGCTATTCGACTACGTTGTTAGTAGACAGGTAGACGTGGTTGTAGTGACGTTCAGGGATAGGCTGACTAGGTTCGGCTTTGAGTACCTAGAGCACTTCTTCAAGCAGTACGGCGTTAGAATCGAGGTCATCTTCGGAGAGGAACCTAAAGACTCTTACCAGGAGCTCGTAGAGGACCTCGTAGAGATTGTAACTTCCTTCGCTGGGAAGCTCTACGGTATGAGGAGCCGTAAGAAAAAGAAGCTCGTAGAGGACTTCAAAAAGCTACTAGAAGAGGTCGAGAAGAGTGGGTGAACTCACTAGGACAGTCGTTGTGCCGAGTGCTAGGCTTACCGAGAAGAAGCTCGAAGTCTTTAAAGAAATTGAGGAACTCTATAGGCAGGTTCTCCTAGAGCTCGTGAATTATGGTTTAAAACAACATTTGACTCATTCACTAGGTTGAAGAGGGATAAGCATCACGAACTGTGCGGAAGATACCCACATCTACCTAGCCACCATGTTCACGTTGCTTGTCAAGACTCTTCCACCAGGGTTAAGAGCTTCAACAAGCTCAGGAAGAAGGGTTTGGCGAGGACTGAGAGGCCTGAGGTTGGTAGGGTTAGTATTTAGCTTGACGACCACCTGTGGAAGCATATAGGGTACACAACAATCCTCATCTACACCCACAGGGGCTGGATACCAGTAGAGCTAGTACCTCACAAGCTATACTGGAGGTACATTAATAGTGGCTGAGCCCTGAGAACGCAACCGAAGATAAAGATTGTCTATAGGCGTAAGAGGCTACTAGTATACTTCGTGTTTGTCAAGACTGTTAATGTTGATGAAGATAGTGCTAGACTTATTATATCTGTTGATGCTAATGAGGATAACGTGGCTGTTAAGGTTCACGGCAAGGTGTATATCCTTGAGACGGGGATTAAGAGGATTACCATTGGATACGCTAAGTACAAAGAGGCTGTGCAGAGCGTTAAGGGCAATGGATACGCTGGTAGAGCTATTCACAGCAGGGAGCGTAAGAGAGAAAGAAAGATATTAGGTTGAAGATCGCAAACATAGTCGCCAATACAGCTAGGAGCATCAACGCTGTGGTTGTACTGGAGAAGCTTCCCAAGCAGTGCCCGAGAAACATGGTTAGAGATGTTAAAGACCCAGTGCTAAGGCATAGGATATACCAAGCAGGGTTCAGAGGTATGGTTAGAGCTATCGAGGAGAAGTGCTTGGAGAAGGGGGTCCCCGTAGTTAAGGTAGACCCTAGGAACACCTCATCCACATGCCCGTTCTGCAGCTCTAAGCTGATGGGGGGCGATGCCCCGAGGCAACTCAAGTGCCCTAGGTGCGGGTTTGGAGCCCTCGAGAAGAAGTATACAACTTCCAAGGGGCCTGTGCCGTTGGCCCCGATGCCCAGTGAACCCGCACTGGAGGTAGCAGTGCTACCGATGAAGGAGTGGGCGAGGAGGAAGTCCCTAGGTGCAACGAGAAAATGAATTAGTGAGGATGAGCATCTAGGGACAAATGGTAGGCACGAACCCTTTAGGTTATCTTTGTGGTTGCCCCTAAGCCCACCGGGGATGCGGGATAGGCAACCGCGGAGAGCTCTAAGTAATGGGGGGATCTCTGACCACCCCGACTGCCCCGCAGATGACAGATGTAGTCCCGAATAGATGCGGGGAACCGAACCGCCCTAGGGAAACCCACGCCCTTTAGGGCGGGGAGGAGGTCAGGTAAATATACCGTATGCAGATACGAGAAAGGTAGGCATGCGGTTCGAGGAGAACGTGACCTAGTAAACCCCTCCCCGGACGACGATGTGTGCAAGCTCAGGAAACTCTACATCTCCCACTCCTCTAGGCCTAGGGTATTTCGATGTGCTAGGCCGATATAGAACTAACCAGTCCAGCGTCTGGAGGGGAGAGTAGGAGAGTCGAGAGCATTTTAACCTCGAAAGGTCTGTACCCCACAAACTTAAAGTCCCCGATAACCTCCTCCCTGTATATACTCAATACCTACACCAATCCATATCGATGCACCATAGTTCTGAATCCCGGTGAGTGAAGATAGCAGTAAATATGACTTGGAGCTTAGTTCCAAGGGAGGGGATGTAGTTCTAGACCTTGCACAAGCTGGGGTCTTCATTCTCCCGGTTTGTGGCTAGAGGCTCGGTCATTCTTTACCGCTTTGCTAAACCCCTTAACTCCCCTCTCAACGATTTCCCTAATTTTAGCCCTCACAGCAGGTCCCATGGGCTTACCTAGACCCCTCTCAGTTAGTCTACAGAAGGCGCACACTTCAGCTGATGTGGGTGTTCCGCAGTACCTACACCTCCCTACCTGACCTAGTAGTCTACTCTTGTAGAAATCCAAGTTCTTAGCCAAGGCTCTTGCAAAGGCTATCTTAATACCTGGACTACCCTCCTCAAGGGAGTTTAAGAACCTCCTAACCTCCTCCTCTATACTACCTCCTCTCACGGTGTATGGGCAGGAGCTCTCAACTACGGGTAATCCCTGCACGTAGGCGTAGAGGGCTACTTCCCTCTCCGATATCTCATAGAGAGGCCTTACTCTTCCAATTAAGCCCTCTTCCGACTCTGTCCCAGGTCCAAGCTTACCTATACCGCCTAGGTCCTGAGTGATGAAGTTCTTAACTACGTACGGTAGAAGGTCATCCATGTGGTGTCCGAGGGCTATAGCATTAGCTCCGAGCTCAAGGGCTGCGGAGTTTATTAGGTACCTCTTCACCAAACCGCATACACTACAGGCAGGTCTCCTACTCCTAGTGACTAGCTCAGGTAGGGATGCGCCGATAAGGTCCTTAAGGTCCAGCACTACTAGCTGTACCCCGAGGATCCCGCAGAGTTTCTCGACTACCTCCCTAGCTTTCCTGGAGTACTCCCCTATTCCAAGGTCTATATGTACGGCTACTACCTCAAAGTTCAGCTGTCTTGATACCTCAGAGAGTATGTGGAGTAGAGCAGAGCTATCCTTACCTCCAGAGACTGCTACTAGAACCTTCCAACCGCTTTTTATGAGCCTGTACCTCTCTATGGTCTTAATAACCCTCCTCCTAACGAACTCCGCGAAGTGCTTCCTACATAGCCTGAGCTTAGCGTAACGCACCAACGTTACTGCCGGCTCCTCACATAGGGAACACCTTAAACTACCCCTACCCACCTCTGCTAGGTGGTTGGTCATCGAACCTCTACCTACTCCAGGACTCCAGGTCCGTAACCCACAGCTCTATGGAGGTTTAAGCTACTCTAAGAACTGCTGAACCTCTTACACGTGCCGCCTTGAGGTCTACTAAAGCCCTGTTTACCTTGTCTAGGCTGTAGATCTGGACCTCAGTCTTAACTCCGTATTTACCTGCTATACTTAGGAGCTCTTCAACATCTCTCCTGGTTACGTTCGCCACGGACTTTACCTCCCTCTCAAGCCATAGGTGGGTGGCGTAGTCTAGCTGAATAGGGGTCTGCTTCCTAATTACGTTCACCACGAGCCTACCACCTCTACCGAGGAGTTCGAGAGCCCTAGATACCATCTCACCAACAGGTGTAAAGTCAATAGCTCTATCGAGCCTCCTAGGGGGCTCCTCTGATGGTGTTCCCACCCAGTCGGCACCTAGACGCTTAGCCAGATCTCTATGTTCGGCGCTCCTGCTGAAGACGTACACCTCAGTACTGGGGTAAAGGGACCTCAGTACCTGAATGATTATGTGGGCGCTAGCCCCAAAGCCGAGTAGGCCAACCCTATGACCATCGGAGACTCCGGCTAGCTTTAGAGCTCTATACCCCACAGCACCCGCACAGAGAAGAGGCGCTACGTGTACTTCGTCAAGCCCCCTAGGAATTCTGTAGACGTAGTCCCCATAAGCTACGGTATACTCGGCATAGCCCCCATCTATATGGCAACCGGTGGCCCTGAAGTTCTCGCAGAGGTTTTCAAGACCCTCCCTACAGTACCGGCACTTCCCGCAGGTCCACCCTATCCAGGCAATCCCAACTACATCCCCAGTACCTACCGGTCCACTATACTCCTTACCCACCTCGACTACCCTACCAACGACCTGGTGACCCGGGATTAGGGGAAGCTTACAGAGAACCCTCCCCTCTACGATGTCTATATCGGTATAGCACACCCCACAGGCTGAGACCCTTACAAGTACCTGACCAGACCCAACCACAGGTACCGGAACATCCTCAATAGACAGGGGCTCCTCTACTAGCTTTAGGTTGGGGTACCTACGTGGTAAGCCCTCTACGTATATCTCGGCTACTTCCTGGAGTACGGCTGCCCTCACACACTATCCCCCGCTAGTTGAAGAAAACCCCGGACCGTAAATCTTTATGCCCTCGAGGATTTAGCAAACTTCAGCCCCTCTAAGAGTCGTTGGTCTAAGCTTTAAGTCCTCCTCTCGTGGATGTTCCCAAACTTAGCCCACTAGGTAGTCTACAACAGCCTTGGAGAACATACTGGCAAGGTCACTCACCTCCTTGGAGTATACTAAGGAGAATATGTACCGTATATCCGTTCTCCCACCCTCGCTCTTTATCTTAACTAGGAAGCGCTCAATCTCGTAGTCTACTAGTACTAGTATTACCGCAGTGTTACCTAGGTTCTTAACCCGGCGAGAGCCCCTAACGGTGTGTATATTCAATAAATTGGACCTAAGTCTGTGGGATATGTGTGAGGCTATTAGTAGGGCTTCACTAGATGCTAGGACGTTCTCTAGGCGGCTTCCCTGAAGAATCTCAGTTAGTCTCCTCAGTATAGTTAGGGCTATGAGTTTGGTGAAGATAGAATCTGACAGAACCTCAACTATACTACCCTCCCTTAAACGGTTTAGGACGAGGTTTCGTACGAGTTCCAACTCCGTGAGGGTCTTGATTAAGCTTAGGCTACGGCTCATCCTCGGTCTAAGCCTACCATTTATGTACCTACTTAGTGAGGACTCGCGAATTCCTAGTATGTTACTTAGATAGGTGAGTTTCGAGTACTTCTTGTAGGCTGTGAGGATGTCCACCAGATCTACGTAAGCTAGTGATTCTGCATACTTATGGGGGAGGGTACTGTAGATACTGCTCAGCACACCCCACCTATACCGTAACTCTATCGCCAGGTTTAAGTACGGAATCCTGAGGTCAGGGTTCAGCTCTTATGTGGGTTCATGTGACTTGGTGTCATTGCTTCATCCCCGTCTCCCCGCATCACTCCTTGGGTCTGCATCTGCCTTAGGGGCTTTCAGGGCTACCCCGAGGACCCCACATCTTGGGTGGCACGCCGATGAGTATCCTATAGCAGAGCATATAAACACTCCTACTACCAGGGTTCAAGTAGTAGCGGGAGAATGGTATCAAACCACATTAACCTATGTGAAACTTTAAACAGTTATGTGAGGCTGTTGCAAAACTGATGGTAGGTTTAAGTATCTGTGAATACCTGTAAATACTCGGTATCATAGAGTAATGTTTAAATACCTCTACTCTCACTGTAGTTTCTTGGATGATCCGCTCTGCGGTGACTTAGGGACTCAGATGGGAGCCCCGTGGTGTTGGGCTCGACGGGGGCCCATGGGGTGTGGGTGATGCTGGTGAACCCACACCGAGGCCCAACCCCGCTAGCGGAGTTACAGGTACACACAGATACCACCGAGTACCGTTAGCGGGGAAACGCTAGTTAGATACGCGGCAGGTCGCTTCCGACCTCCTCCCTGCCCTGAAGGGCGGGGCTTTCAGTTGTAATTGCAGAACTTAAGGATATTTACCTCAGCAAGTTTTTAAGCTAGGTGGTTTAGGTGTCAACCACTAGGGAGTACCTTATCGGGAACTTGGATAGGGTTAGACTTGACTACGATAGAGCTACCGATACCCTACACATAAGCTTCGGGGAGCCGCCCGAGGAGGTGGACGAAGCCATACTTACTGAGGAGGATGTAGGGTTTAGGATAAAGGATGGTAGGGTCGTCTCGATAACCATCTACAACCTACTTAAGAGGCTCGGGCTCGAGGTGTAAGATGTGGGGACCCTTCTGGTACTAACCCAGTACTTCTCACGTAGAGAAGTGGAGTTACTCGTCGAAGAACTCTCAAGCTATCATAGAATTCAGGGGAGTCCCTACTTAGAGGATGCCGGTAAGTACATTAGGGATAGGCTTGCTGAGTGGGGTGTAGATGTAGAGGTCTACGACCTACCCTATAGCTCAGAGGCCCCGCCAACCTCAGCTCCCTTAGTGGGCTGGTTTGTGGAGGACGGCTACGCTGAAATGGTTAAGCCTAGGAGGAGGACGGTATCCTCACTTAGGGAGGCGTGGACTGCTGTAGTTGCACACTCACCACCGGGCGAGTTTGAGGGTAAAGTATGCTATGCACCTACTTATAGTCATATTCAATCCTGTGCAGATAGCGTTATACTAACCTCCGACTGGGGTATGGGGACCTACGTAAAGGCTGTAGAGTCTGGTGCTAGGGCTGTACTGGTATTCAGAAGAAACGCACCTAGGGGAGCCTACCCCTACTTCGGGCTCTTCCCCCTAGTACCGGAGTTAAAGTATATGAAAATACCAGCACTGACAGTACCCCGTGATGTAGCTGAGGAGATCTTGGGTCACGTGGAGAAGGGTGAAGAAGTCGTAGTTAAAGGGTTCGTTAAGTCAGGCTATAGGGATACTGCCTATGCCAGAGTTATTGAGGCTAGGTTTGGTAACGGTAATGGGGAGTTCCACCTAGTAGCACACTACTGCCACCCGGGTGCTACTGTTAATGATAACGTGAGCGGCTCCGTAGCCCTACTAGCAGCAGCTAAAGCCCTTAACACCGCTATCAGGGACGGTAAGCTTAAGGTAGACACGCCCATGAGGTTCGTCTGGGTACCGGAGCACCACGGCACAGCACGCTACCTACGTAAGGTCCTCGGGGAAGGTCGGAATATACTTGGTGCAGTTAACCTAGATATGGTCGGTGAGAGACAGTGTAAGACCGGTTCAACACTAAATCTGGTGAGACCTCCAATAGCCCTCCTCAATAAGCTGGAGGCCTCCCTCTACACAAAGGTCCTAGAGGTACTCCCGAAGGTCGGAACATTCTCGTCCCCAGCTGAGGTACCTCTATCTAGGTTCTACGTAGTTAACTACGAAAGTGGGAGCGACCACGATGTGTACGTAGCCATGGGGATCCCGGCTGTAATGCTTAATCAGTGGCCTGATAGGTACTACCATACCAGTGCCGACACCATAGATAAGGTGAGCTTAAGAATGGTTTACTCCCTAGGAATAGCCGCGGTAGCTTCCGTACTAGAGTTAGAGACAGCTAGGTTAAAGCCCTACCTACACATGGTGTACGGGATGGATACTCTACGTACGTCTGGAGAGGTTCTTAATGCTAGGTATTACCTGTACTGGAAAGTATCTAAGCTGTTCAGAGTAGAACTGGGCATACCAAAGGTTGAGCCTCCGGATAGTGGTGATATTGTAAGGCTATCTATGAGAGGCTACCTCACCTCCCTCTACTTGAGGTACAAGGCGGGCTTGGAGGTGCTGGAGAAGCTACGCAGAGTTCAGGATAGGTTTAGGTACCTTAGCACAGCACTAACTCTAATCGGTGTCCACTTAATGGAGGGACCTAAGAGTGTTGAGAGACTCAGGTTCGAGGTCTCGGGGGAGTTAGGCTACGAGGTACCGCAGGACGTCTTCTCGGAGTTACTTAACCTAACCGAAGTAGCCGGCTACATATCTCGGTGAGCTTAGTTGCTCCTAGTTTTTTACGGTAAGGGGAAGGGTAAGAGCTCGGCTGCTTATGGAACTGCGATCCGTGCTCTAGGGCATAAGTGGAGGGTTCTCATAGCGGTATTCTTGAAGGACTCCCGGAGCGGTGAGATAGAGCTGCTAAGTAGCTTCAGAAGGTTAGTTAAAGTATACGTACTGGGGACAGAGAGCTTCGTAACTCCAGGAGATCTAGGTAACCCTGTAGTCTCCGAGAACATGGCTAAGGCCTACGCATTCCTAAAGTACATCCTACCTAGGGAGCTCAGGAACTTTAGGCCTAAGCTAGTAATATTCGATGAACTAGGGCTTGCAGTACACTTAGGTATAGTCGACGAGCGCCTTACTTGTAGAGTGCTGAAAGTATTTACCGGTAAACTCGATAGGCACGCAGTAGTCACAGGTAGGTATGTACCAAGCTCTATAAAGGGTATGGCTGACCTAATTAGCGAAGTTAGAGAGGTGAAACACTACTTCAGGAGAGGATTTGTCAACCTAGAAGGTTTAGACTACTGAGTGCGAACTCTGTAGTTCTATCAAAGGCCTTGGAAGGCTGTAACCTAAAGGAAGTCGTTTAGAAACTTAAGGAAAGTGAGTGGGCTGTCGTTAAACTAAGACCACCGGATTATCGTGATCTCTCTTACTACTAAGCTTGGTATAGCTCTGTAACTCCACTCTAACTCCAACTCCATCTAAGTACCTTAAGAACTCAATAACACTCTCCCTGATGAACTCGCTCTTAGATTTACCCATTCTTTTTGCAGCCTCTGATATCAGTTCATTAAGCTCCCGGTCAATTCGGAATGTAACTATTTTAGCACAGTTAGGTCTTTGCTGCAAAGCCGGTTTATAAGCTCGATAGTGCCCACCGGTAACCACAGACGACCCCTAGATTTCTCGCAACCACTAAATAAGTATCATAACCTGCCGAAAGCTAGGTTTCAACTTCTTAACTACTAACGTAAGGCATTGTTTAGGTTCACATAATACGCCGGTATCTGATTACGGTGTTTGGGTTTATCTATAAGACCTCTAAGTAACAGTTCTAGGAACTGGGCTGACCCTCGGTTACTTCCTCCACGATCTTCCTTAGCTGACTTCTGTACATCTCAATTAGCTCCTCCGTTGTAGTAGCGTCCTCGGGGCTCTTATCGGGCCTCCACCTGATGAACCGCGGGAATCTGATTGAGATACCTACACCCTTTCTAATAGCTCCCCTACAGCATGTGTGCTGGGGGGATAGTGTTAGTTCCGATCCTAGTATCTCAGCAACCAGTGCTGGTACTACCCATATATCCGGCTCCATATCGGAAATGACTCTGGGGTGTCTGTGGGGTATTACGTACGGTTTCAGGAGCTCGTCCATCTTCTCTAAGTCTGCATCGCTAAATCCCGAGCCGACTTTACATACCGTCTGGAAGGTATCGGTAGCTTTATCGTATGCAGCGAAGAGTAGTGCCCCTACCTTACCTCCCCTCCTACCCCTTCCCTTGAAGGCTCCTACGACGACTAGGTCTACTGTATCTATCATCTCGCTCTTGTAGTCCCTCTTATACTTAATCCAGAGCCAACCCCTAGCACCAGCCTGGTATACCGACTGATCGTGAAGTGCCTTGACCATAACACCCTCGGCTCCGTCCTCTATGGCCTTGAGGAAGAACTCCTCCAGTTTAGTAGGTTCTGTAGCGAGTAAGGCCTCTGAGAGCCTGAACCTCTCGGACTCCTCAACCACCTTGGATAGGACCTCCCTCCTCTCCCTGATAGGTTTGTTTATGAGGTTCTTACCGTCAACGTAGAGGGCGTCGAAGAGGAAGACCGAGACCGGGTACTCCTTTATAGCTTCGTGTATGTCGTGCTTCCTCTTCCTATGCATAAGCTCCTGGAATGGTCTTAGAGCCCCAGTATCGGGGTCTATGCACACTATCTCACCCTCTACTATGGCTTCGGAGGCCTTCAGACCCTCCCTAGCCATTTCAACTACATCGGGGTACTGGTGAGTTATGTTCTCCAATCTCCTAGAGAATACTACGACCTTATCCCCGATCTTATGTATCTGAGCCCTCTCACCATCGTACTTGTACTCAACTAAAGCTCTACCACCAACCTTAGCGAGGATCTCACCAGGATCGCTTAACCTCTCAGCAAGCATAGGCCTTATAGGTATCCCAGGGGTTGGGGCTATACCCTTAAGCCCCTCCAGACCCCTCGTGGCCAGTACCTTAGCTACGTTGCCGAGGTCTGCCCTGACGTTATAGGCGTACTCTATAACGGGCCTGTTAGCTGAGGAACCCGTGTAGGCTACTGCAAGGGCCTCCATAATCGTTGCGTCCCCGACTCCCAGCCGTAACCTGCCCTCAACTAGCCTAGCTATGTACCTAGCCTCTAGAGGACCGGCCTTACTGAGGAGGCTGGCAATAAGGTTGATCTTTATATCCCTACTCCCCTCTCCAGTAGCTAGAGCAACTCTGCTCAGGATCTCATGGACTTCCGCAACAGTCAGCTTAGCTGTTTCCCCAGGCTTCTGAACGAACTTAGCAAGCCCTCCCGTGGAAGGAGCTTTAGTAGTTCTAAGTTGCTCAGCAACCTTACCGCTATCGCCTAACTTACCGTATAAAGCCTCAACCTCGGACTCCCTAACACCATAGGCCTTCGATATAGCCTTAATCAAGAGCTTTACTCCCACTCCAAGCTCTGGAAGACCCAGCCAATCGGGCCATAACCTACCCTGGAGGAGGTATACGAGTTTATCCACTACATCAGGTTCGGCCTTTCTAAAGAGGTCAGATACTATGGCAACTAGCTGAGTCCTACTCGTAGTCCTCTCAGCAACCTCTAAGGCCTTAGCCAGTACCTCAAAGAGCATACTACTCCACTTACTACTAGTCTAAAAAGCTTTTAACCGAACACCTCTAAGAGAAGGTACTGCTCGCCCTTAGATGCTCATCTACTCATGTCTAAGCACCTAGGGATCTTCACCTCATCTACAGGGGCTTAAACTGACATCACCTTCTATTGGAGACTTCGCCCTTTAGGTTGAAGAGGGGGTTATCTCCCTATAGTCTTGTGCTATATAGACAAGGCTAGCAAGCAGCTAACCGCACCCCCGGAGCCGACAGCGGGGCCCGAGACCGTAATACCATACCGGCAGAGGAAGGGTGGGGAAAGGACTCCAGCGGTGTAGGACCCCTTGCCACTCACAGAGGGGAAACTGTCAGTGACGGTCCCTTAGGCTAACCTCCTCCTGTCCTAAAGGAGTGGGGGTTCCCCTAGGGTGGTTCACCGGTTCCCCACACCTATTCGGGGTCTACATGTCTTCTATTGGTTGTACTCAGTGATGAGTGCTCAGACTCTGTAAGCCTCAGGCGATAATAGTTGGAGTACTCATAACTCCGAGCCCCGAGAGGGGTAGTGGGTCGGAGACCGACCCGGGGCTACCCTCAAGAAGAGGGGGTGTAGCCCTAAACCTCCCCACCCTAGGGGAACCCCAGCCCATCAGGGCGTGGAGGAGGTCGAATCTGTAAAACTTTGTGAGATGAACTAGTGCGGTATTTGAGCATCCACGGGCTTACGGCCAATTCATCGAGTACTGTTAGACAGACCTCAAAGACCTACTGCTGAAAGAGTAGCGGTTCTTTAAAGAAGTATTGGTAAACGCGCTTAAAAGCCTCAGGTCGAGTCTGCTACGACGATGACGTTGAGAGTGCCGAGGGCATGCAACTCTGCTAGTGAATGGTTGCAAGTCTACGTGCCTATGGAGAGCTATGAAGAGCGTGTTGACTGTGAAGAACCTACCTAACTCAGGGATAGGTGAGGCTCTAGTAGAGGCTACTGCAATAGCTGTAACCCTAGCTTGGAGTAGCCTCGCCTCAGTAGTAATCGCTGGTGTGGGTTCTCTAGTCGTAGCTAGAATTCTGGGTCCCGAAGGCTATGGAGTCTACTCCCTCGTTCTCGCAGTACCCTCCTTCCTAGCGGCGATCTCGGATCTGGGTCTTCCAACAGCCCTAGTTAGGTACCCGTCTAAGTACTCAGATAGGGCTGGTTCGTACATATCCTCAGGGCTGATCCTCCTAGCTTCATCAGCCTCATTCACATCCCTAGTGTGCTTCCTTTTTAGAGAACCACTAGCTAGGTACATCATAAATAGACCTGAGTACTCCGAGCTCATAGCTATAACCGCACCCTTCGTACTATCCTACCTTCTACTCTCAGCACTGAGGTCCTCCCTACTGGGGGTGAGTAGGAGGGGTAGAGCAGCTCTGGTAGACCCTCTCTACAATACTCTCAGAGTAGTCCTCTCCATAGCTCTAGCATCAATATACTACGTCAGGGGAGCTATTGTAGGGTTCGTCGTCGCATCAATCATTTCCTCAGCTGTTTCACTAGTACTACTGATCACCTCCACAACGGGGCTAAGCCTTAAGGTTAGTAGAGAGTTACTCATAGATATGCTTAAGTTTAGTCTACCCCTCTATGCGACATCCATACTAGCTTCTCTCCTAGGTACCTACTCCACCATAGTAATGTCCAGAGCCTTTAGCGATGCTGAGATAGGTAACTACAGGGCTGCAGCCAACCTCCTCTCTGTGATCTCCGTAGCTATAGCCCCCTTCTCCACTGCATTCCTTAGGGTGTTTTCTGAAGCTAAGGACGAGACAGAGCTAGCTAAAAACTTCGCGGACTCAATTAGGTACGTCTCACTCTTCTCAGCCCCTCTAACTGTTTTCTCCTTTACCTGCTCTGTTGATGTCGTACGTGTAGTCTATGGACGTAGGTACATAGAAGCACCTGAGTACTTTAGGGTACTTGTCCTTACCTACGCTCTCACCCTACTGGGTTCTCACTCCCTAGGTTCAGCTCTTAACGCACTAGGTGAGACAAGGTATATACTAATTTCCAATACTATTGGAGCTCTGGTGTACCTACCCCTACTTTACCTACTCACCTTCAGAGTGGGACTAATAGGTGTGGCTATAGCCTCCGCAGTTCTCAATACCGTAACTACCTTAACTCAGCTGTACCTACTAAGCCGGAGGATCTCCGTGAGGCTGAAGGTAGCCCGCCAGGCTAGGCTATTAGCTGTATCTGCTGTAGCATCCCTACCCCTAGTAGCTCTAACAACTACAGCTACGGGGTTCTTGGAGTCTCTCGTAGTACTACTGGCGAAGTTTCTAGTCTACTCAGCTACTTATCTTCTCGTAGCCGTAGCCCTCGGCGTAGTTGGTGTAGGAGAGGTCAAGGTCATAAAGACCTTGGCTAGCGGGTTAGGAGTATTCGGTACGTTCCTAAGTCCTGTACTCTGGTATCTGGATAGCTTAATTAAGCTTCTGACGAGGTTTAAGAGGGGTTGAGAGGTGTGGTTTGCATACGCTATAGGACCTCTAGGTACCTACGTAAGGGTTAGGTGGTCGTACGTAGTTGATTTAAGTGTGTGTGAGGAACCCCTCGGAGTGGAGTCTGTGAGAACTATCCAGGTAAGTAACGTGGAGGACCTTATGGTCATATCCTCGGTAGACCCCGATCTAGTGGACGTTGTTAAGAGCTCCCCCCGTAAGGCTGTGTGCATAGTCCACTATGGAAGGTAGAGCTTTAAAGCTCGGAAGCTAGTAATTAGTGGTGATGATACGACGGTCTCCTGATGGTTGATGTATCTTCTCTTCTCTGATTACCTAGCCGGCTTTAAAGACGGCTCTTACGTATAGACGCTAAGTAGGTGGAGTTGAGTGGGGCAGGGCGGTGAGCAGTTTAAGGCTATATCTCCAGCGGAGTTTTTCTACAAGAACAAGGAGATAGCGGGGTTCTCGAACCCGGCTAGGGCCCTCTACCAGACAGTGAGAGAGCTTATTGAGAACTCCCTAGATGCTACCGAGAACTACGGTATTCTCCCAACTATAAAGATCTCCTTAAGGGAGCTCAGGCAGGTTGAGGAAGGAGCTCACTACGAGGTTGTAGTTGAGGATAACGGAATAGGTATACCACCTAAGTACGTTCCACAAGCATTTGCTCAACTCCTCTTCAGTTCTAAGTATGTCCTAAGGCAGACCAGGGGGATGTTCGGACTTGGAGCTAAGATGGCCGTCCTTTACGCTCAGATCACTACAGGCTACCCAGCTGAGGTCATAGTAGCTCCAATAAAGTCCAAGCACATCTACAGCTTTAAGCTGAAGATAGATATCAGGGAGAATAAGCCCGTAGTCTTAAGCTTCTCCATGACCTCAAACGTAAGCGGTAGACACGGAACCATCGTTAGGCTAGTAACCCTAGGGGACTGGTCCAGGGCTAAGCAGAGGATATACGAGTACGTAAGAAGGACTGCCGTAATAGCCCCCTACGCCGAGATACTATTTAGGGACCCTGAAGGTAGTGTAGTGCTATTTGAGAGGTCTATTAGTAAGCTACCCCCACCAGCGAGGGAGGTCTTACCCCACCCACACGGAGTCGATATAGAGACCTTGAAGAGCATGCTGCAAACTCAGAGTGTAAACCCGGTAGCGGAGGTCTTAGTGGAGAGCTTTCAGGGGGTTGGTGAGGTAACAGCACATAGGATACTGAGTGAGGCTGGAATACCTTCGGAGAAGAAGGCTGGAGAGCTCTCAGATAGGGAAATTGAAACCCTACTAAGGGTCATGAAGAACTCTAAGGACATTAAACCACCTAGGGCTGACCACCTCTCCTACCTAGGTAGGGATATAATAGTAGCCGGCCTAACTAAGATCTTCAACCCCGAGTACGCTAACGCTATAACTAGGAGGCCATCAGTATACGAGGGCCATGCCTTCATAGTTGAAGCTGGGATAGCTTACGGAGGTAGGGTACCCCCTTTAGAGGAGCCTCTAGTCCTAAGGTACGCGAATAAGATACCCCTACTCTACGACGAGCGGAGCGATGTAGTTTATAAAGTCCTTGAGAGGATAGACTTTAAGCTTTACGAAGTAGAGTTTCCAGCACCCCTCGCTATAGTTACCCACATATGCAGTACCAAAGTACCCTACAAAGGGGTGGGTAAGGAGGCTATAGCTGATGTACCGGAAATAGAGCAAGAGGTAGAGAGTGCACTAAGGGAGGTTCTGAGAGACCTTAGGTCATATCTCCTGAGAAAGAAGAGGGAGATTGAGGAAGTGGAGAAGGCGGTGTCAATAGCGAAGTACATTCCTGAGGTTTCTAACGCCCTCCATAAGATGTACGGGGTAGACCCTAAGGTAGTTTCCCAAAAGCTTCTCGAGATCCTTAACTCCAAGCTGAAAACCTTTAAGATAGATAGCTTAAGCGATGTGGTGGTAGAGTAATGACCGAACAGCGAGAGTTTGTATCCAAAGTAGACCTTAAAGCACGTGAGAGGGCTCTACAAATACTTCGGGAGAGGTTTTACGAGGTCCTAAAGGACGTTATGAACGGAAAACCCCCTAAGCTTATTATAAGGAAGAGGACCCTAAGTAACACCATATATGACTCTGAGAGGGGCCTTCTATTACTTGGAGAAGCTACCTTCGAGAGGTCCTTCGTAGACCTACGTGAGGCGAGGAAGTTCATGCAGACAATGCTCATGGCTAGCATGATCTTCGAGGCTCTTTCCAACGGTGAGTACCCGACAATAAGAGACCTTTACTACAGGGGTAAACATACTATAAGGTTTAGGAAGCTACCATCAAAAACTGTAGCCGAGGAGAATACCTGGGATGAGCAGTCCGAGTCCGACTCGGTGATACGGGATATTGAGGTACACACCAACGTTCTAAGGGAGGAGATGCTTATACTGAGTAAGGAGAAGGGTAAGGTAGTCGGGGAAATGAAGATCCGGTCGGGGGACGATGTTATAGACCTTAGTAAGATGGGTCACGGTGCGTACTCTATCGAACCTACACCCGACCTAATAGAGTTTATAGACGTTGATGCCGACTTCGTACTAGTCGTAGAGAAGGACGCAGTTTTCCAGCAACTACATAGAATAGGCTTCTGGAAGAAGCATAAGGCCATACTCATCACCAGCGCAGGCCAGCCTGATAGAGCCACTAGGAGGTTCGTTCGCAGACTTAACGAGGAGCTCGGGCTACCCGTCTACATACTATCGGACTCCGACCCCTATGGATACTACATATACAGCGTATTCAAGACGGGGTCAATAACCCTGTCCTACGAGAGCGAGAGGTTAGCAACACCTAAGGCCCGCTTCCTCGGGGTTATGATGACAGATATCTTCGGTAGTTCTAAGCTAGGTAAGAAGCCGTACCTAGCCGATGAGGAGAGGCGGAACTACATAATTAAAGCTAAGGACAGGGATATCAAGAGGGCTAAGGAGCTTAAGGAGTACCCCTGGTTTAAGTCAGAGAGGTGGCAGGTAGAGCTCGACGAGTTCCTAAATAGGAAGGTTAAGCTGGAGATAGAGGCTCTAGCTAGTAAGGGTCTTAGGTTCCTTTCTGATAGGTATATCCCCGAGAAGATCCAGATAGGTGACTGGATTGCCTAGCCTCAAGAACCTTCTCGAAATCCTTAGCTCCCTAGAGGGGGTTATAGACCAGACAATGCTTAGAGTAGACGCGTCCGAGAAGGATTACATAAGCTTTGTTGAGCTCTCGGAGAGGTACCGGTTCAGGGCTATAGTAGTCCCACCAGTGCTACTCCCGGTTGTAGTACCTATAACGAGGTACAGAGTCTGCACAGTAGCTGGGTTTCCACATGGTTACCTATCTCTTAAGTCTAAGCTAGCTGAAGTAGAGTATGCTGCTGACGCTGGTGCTAGAGAAGTGGATGTAGTCATGAATACGGTACTAGCTAGAAGCAGTAGGTGGAGTGAACTTAGGGAGGAGTTGATGTCCCTAGCTAAACTGGCCCACGAACTCGGACTGACCATAAAGATCATAATAGAGACCTCAGTTCTAAGTTCAGAGGAGATACGGAAGGCATCGCAACTTGTTGAAGAGGTGGGAGCAGACTACATTAAGACAAACACAGGTTTCGGATCGCGCGGGGTAGTACCTTCCGACGTCATAATCATAAAATACTCCACCAGTGGTAGGTGTAAAATTAAGGCAGCCGGAGGTATAAGAACAGCTCTAGATGCTGCACTACTTCTAGCCCTAGGAGCCCACGTAATTGGGACAAGTCACGGTGTTGAGATTGTTGAGCAGGCTAGGGGTATTTTAGCCAGTCCTCAATACAGGGAGCTTTTTAGTTCGCAAACTTAAATGTATTTCCTCATTCTTTAAAGTCTTGACCGCGCTAAAGGCTTCAGATAAGCTGTTTAACGCAGGAGGTGTAGCAATCGTAAGTGCCTCGAAGAAGGAGGGTACTGTAGGTAGGACTATTCTCGAAAATATGCCTACTACGTACGTTAAAGGAGGGTACCGTTAGTTAACTACAAGTACGACCACGTCCTCAACTAGTGTGTTACAACTGAAAGCCTCGCCCCTCAGGGCGGGGAGAAGGTCGGTTCAGAACTCCGGAGGAGGCTATCAAGCCTTTAAAGTTGTCTGTCAAATAGTACGAGAGGTACAAGAGCATGGGGGAGGGGAATAGCCGTTAGAGCAGACCTTCATATACACAGCTACGTGAGTGACGGACTACCGAGTCCACGTGATATAGTTAGGTATGCTGCTAGAGTAGGCCTAGACTCCATATCGATTACAGATCACAACACCTTTCTCGGTTCAGCGATAGCTCTTAGAGAGACCTCTAGGGTTATAGTAGTACCCGGAGCCGAGTTTAGAACACGGTACGGGGATATAGCTGTCCTCTGTGAGTCGTTACCGCATATACTGTGGAGAGAGTCTAACTCGGTGAAAAAAGTTAGCTTAACTTCCCTAGTAGACTTAACCGAAAGAGAGAACTGTGTCCTAGTAGCAGTACATCCGTACGCTAAGTTTAGGTACGGTATTGGTAGTCTCTACAGAGCTAGCTTCATAGACTGTGTTGAGGTGTTCAACTCCTCATCAGACCCGGTAACCAACGTGTATACCCTGATGACGGTAACCGATAAGCTGTGTAGAATAGCTGCTAGCGATTCCCACATGCTAGAGACCGTCGGTAGGGCGTACACCCTAATCAACTGCAGCAGCTTGAGCCGAGAGGAGATCCTTGAGAGTCTTAGGAGGGGTAGAGTCAGCCCATACTACAGTCTCGTTAGCAACGTAGTAGACTTAATAGTATTAACTAGAAAGAGGATATACTATTCACTTAGGTTAAGACTAGGCCTACGCGGTGATGTATGGAATAGGGTTAGGAGGTACAACGAAATCCTCAAATCCTTAAGGAAGACCTAGGTTATGGGAGCTACCGGTACTTAAATCCTAAATAGACAGTGCACCCTGCGGAGACCTAATGTACGGGTATATTAGCCTATTCCTAAAGTTATCTAGGGCACGGTATGGTTAAGGTTAGACTCTACGGGTCCTTAAAGGAGGCCCTTGGAAGGAGCGAGGTAGATATTACAGTAAGTACGGTGAAGGAGCTGCTAGATAACCTCAGCGGGCTAAGCCCCAAGTTAAGGGCTTTAATTGAGCGGGGGGACTTCATAGTGCTTGTGAACGATAGACCTCTCCCCACCAGCCGGTTTGGTGAAGCCTTGGGTGAGGGCGATAGGGTAGACATAATGCCGGTAATCTCCGGAGGTTTAAGGCCCTTAGTAGGTAGTACTGTAGGTGGTCGATCTGACCGCGGTGCAGAGCCCTAGCTATCTAGAGCTTAGGGGGAGGGTAACTGAGGTATCCAAATCCCTCATTCCCAGGATTGTTATATACTCCGTAGACTGTGGAGATGTGAAGGTTAGGTTCGACGCTCTTTCAGAACTTCTTAAGCTAAATACCGGTGATGAAGTAGCCATTACAGTAAGTAAGGAGAAACCTAATTACAGTAAGGGTGTGGACTACGTAGCTTGGGGCTACGTAGTGAGCCTGAGAAGTAGTGATAGGGTAGGCAAGGTGATTATATCACTCTGGGGCTACATAGTCATACTGGAATCCGCTAACACCGAAGTACTTAAGCTGTTCAACTATATGGATAAGGTCTACTTTAAGGTCTCTAAGTTAAGTACCTAAGAAGGTATCTAGCTATAGCTCTAGAGAGAGCAGGAGGTACTGCCTCACCTACCTGGTTATACTGTTCATCCTTACCCCCGAGGAATACGTGGTCGTCGGGGAAGCTCATGAGCCTAGCCTGCTCTCTAACCGTTATGAGCCTGGGTTCGTAGGGGTGGATAAACCTCGATGAACCGAGTACCGTAGGTGCTGGGGAGTTAGGGTCGAGCCTAATCAGGTTCGGGTAGAGTCTATCTCCAAACCCCCTATACCTAACTAGTGCACCGCCTGGTTTGAGCTTAAAGGCCTTCCTAAGCTTTCTAGGACTAAGAGAGGGGGGTGGTTCGTGATTTGGGATGTGCGTGTCCGGCGATGGTGGTGGTAGGTCCCCTATAGCCTCCCACACCGTTACTATTCTACGAAGCTTTGGTGGGGAGATAGGTACATTTGATATGAAGACGCGGGTCCTCCTCGAGGGGGTTCCGTAGTCCTCTGCTTTCAGTATGTTAAAGTGAACTGTACTATAGCCTGCTGCAGTAAATTCCCTCCTTAGAGCTGCCTTAAGGGGGCCCTTCAGTATCCCCGGAACGTTCTCCATGATGAATAGCCTGGGCTTAACACACTCGAGTATCCTTATGAACTCGAGTACTAGGGTACCTACGGGGTCTGAGTAGAGTCTCTCAAGTGGGTCCTCCCTCCTTCTCGGGTTAGATGCTGTGAATGGTTCACAGGGAGGTGAGCCTATCACCACGTCAATACTCTGCAAACCTAGGAAGTACCTTATGTCATCACATGAGATCTCCCTTATATCCTCCCTGATGACTAAAGCCCCGGGGAAGTTGGCTGTGTACGACTTAGCTACTGACTTATCGTTATCTACAGCTAGTAGAATTCTAAAGCCTTCATCTCTAAAGCCTCTGGCAAAGCCTCCAGCACCTGAGAAGAGATCAAGAAGAGATGGCCCTCCGCTCATTCTCTACCTCACTACTCAGCTTCTCTACGAGATTCCTTAGAGGGGTTAGGTAGGGGTTTCTATCCTCCTGGAGCAGAATGGACGAGCACTTAGGACACCTAAAGTCGTGCTCTAGAGCTTCGTCAAAGGAGAGCCTAAGCCCATCCTCCGGGCAGACGAAGAACACTGTCGATAGCTCGTACTCCAGCCTAGCCCTTAATTTCTCCAGGGCTAATCTCTTACGGTTCAGTAGTGCCTGGTTTATACCAACAGAGTTTACCGACCAGTAGTAGATGAACCTACCCTCCTCCGGGGCCTGCACCCTTCTGTAGGCTACTAAACCCAGCTCGTTTAACTCGTAGAGTACCCTCCTCACCGTCTGCTCATCTAACCCGGTTTCAGCTATTATATCACTGTAGCTCAGCTCCTTATTGCTTTCTAGGAGGAGCCTAAACACCCTAACCCCGTCCTGCCCCGAGTACGCCTCGATGAACCTAAGGAGATAAGCCATCGGATCGCTCAACCCTCACCACCTTCTTACCTCGCTGCTGCGGTACTATGTACAGTTTAGCATCAGGGCAGATAAGCCTTAGCTCCCTCCCACCGAACAGCCTGTCTAGGAAGACTGCTAGAGCAGCTACCTCCGAGTGGGGCTGATGTCCTATAGCTACGTTAAAGTCGGCTAACTCGTAGAACACCCTGGGGACCTTCTCAGCCCCTACTATAACTAGTAGATCCCTACCTAAGGACCTCAAATGCTCGATAACGTCGTCAACGTGTACCCCGTACATAGTTAAGTGCACTACGACCCCGCCCCCCTTCTTCCACCGCTCCACGTACTCCACGGGGTCAACACCGTCCTCAACGAAGAAGTCCCTACAACCCCACAGCTCCCTAACCTTTAGTAGACTCCTAACCACCGACTCGTCCCTAACACCAGCTATAACTACGCCCGACGCCCCGAAGGCCCTAGCGACGAGACCTACGTGAGTAGTAACCCTCTTATCCCTACCGGGTCTATGACCTAACCTAAGCACTACAACTTTAGCCACGACCCCTCCCGGAGCTTCATCTTAAGAACTTATAAAGCTCGCCTAGGTTAAGCTCGTGTACCGAGGTCCTGGATATGACTACCCGTAACCTCAGTGCTGTGTACTTAGTGATATTGATAGCACCGCGCCTCACAGCTACCCTTGTCTCGTAGATAGCCGTCTCGGGGGTTCTGGATAACTCAACTAGGTACGCCGTCGTTCCACCGCGGAGAGGTACTAACCTAAGTTGGACCCTACTAGAGTTTACTAAGGCATCGATAGCCCTCAATACCCAGTCCTCGGGAGATGTAGCGGTGACCCCTAGATCTACGGAGTACCCACTAGGTGGAAACCCCTTCGAGATGAGGGTCTTACCTTTGGAGGCTTCAGCATCTCCATCTACTAAGGTGAACTCATCCCCCCCTGTTAGGTAGTTAAGGGTAAACACGTAACTTTGGTTCTCAATACCTTCGTATACTAGAAGCAGTACAGGACCCGGTCCCACAACTCTACACCTCCCCTCTCTACATACTACAGCTGTATCCTCACCTATGGCGAGCCCTATAGTAGCGGGCACCCTAGATAGGACCTCAAAGAAGCTTATGATAGCTGCGTAGGCGAGGTTGTAGTGAACGCCCACTACTAGCTTATACTGAGGAAGACCGAAACCCCTAATAATCTCGAAAACGATATCGAAACCTCTCGGAATACTGTAGTCGCTAAGAAATACAGCTCCCCCACTTGCCCCAGCCACGACCCCTCCCCTTAGGTAGAGCTCCCAGACTGCCGAGAGCACAGGTGTTGGGACCCCGTTAGGTAGGAAGCACCTTACGTACCTATCCGGGAACCCCCCTAGGAAGAACACTGCATCTAGGCTCCGCACCAGCTCCACTAAGTTCGTATCGTGCGAAGTCCAAGCGCAGTTATCTACAGTAATGTTTAGTAGTACAGCCTCAGCACCGTGTCTCTCCAGGTACCTAACCCACGCAAGACCTATCTCAATAGGGTTATCTTGAGCTGTTGGCATTACTCCTATACGAGGTCTCTCCTTGCGTGTAGCATTGAACAGAACTAGTAGATGTTCGAACGTAACATACCTACCACCGTGGAGAATCAACGACCCCTCTACAACGGCTATGGACCCCCTAGTCGACGTTACTACATCTCCATACCGGGTAGGTCTAAGTACTGTAACTAGCACAATTACACAAGAGAGAGCTATAGCTACTAGGACAGCGATTACTGCTAAAGACTTAGCAGACATAAACCACCCTCCAAGAACGGTTGTTAGAGATGAAAGGTTAAAAATGTTATGTCTAATCTAACCAAATCCCTAGCTCTCTGGCGTAGGCTTAGGATTCTCGCTCGTGACGGTTATGGGATCAGCTGGGGCGTGACCATCACACGTACCCGGTGCTATTATCACGCCAGCATCGTCGGGACCTACCCAGCAGGGATCGGCTGGCTGAACTTCTCCCTCATTAGCCCCTAAACCTATGTTGCTCCCAAACAGTGCTCCGAGTACGACTACTACTAGTACAGCTACCCTCAGGACCTTATTAGTGAACACACCCAAAGAATCTCGGTGAGATTCTTTGGGTGTGTTCACTAATAAGGTCCTATTTCAACCTGAAAAGCGGGGGTATTGCGCTGCGTTTAAGGCGGGGCTACGTGGTTAAGGTCTTTAAACCCGGTACCGGGGTCTCGGAATTCGTAAAGGCTTTAGTAGGCTGTGGTGAGGTGGGGGCCAGCATCTTTTTAACTAAGCCCTCACCGGTTGCTGTATACGGCTCCGGGGGTAGGGTGTTCGAGATCGTCGTGCCACCCGCTTCTCTAGCTGCTGACCGGGGGGTTTTTGAGAGGTGTGGCCTCGCATATGACTACGTAGTTGCTGAGAACTCCTGGGTTGAGGGGGGTTTTGCTCCGGCACCTGGTGATGTAGTTGTTGAGGGGGGTTGCCTACTCGCAGAACACGTAGGGGAGGTTTTCGGGGGGTGCTCGGCTGGGGGTAGGTGCCGAGTTCTGTGTAGAGCTACTGAGGAGCTACTTACTAAGTACCTCCTCAACCCGCTAGTAGCTGACCTCAGGGGTTTGGAGGGTGTGACTGTGTCTAAGTACTCAGGTAGGGTTAGGGTACTCTGGTCTAGCCACCCCATTCTCTACGGCGTTAACCTCGGGGAGCCTGTAGAGGTGGAACTGGCGCCTGTGAAGGACACTAGCTTAAGGCACTATGTTAAACCCCTAGCGTACATCGATGGAGAGCCCCTAGTCCTTGAGGTACCATACTCGAACTCAATACTCTTCGCAGGCTACACGGATGGTATGAGGGAACTAGCTGTAAGGTCTGTACTATACACCTGCTTAAGGTCCTCAACTAATACGTAGCAGTAGCTAACTAGAGCTGTAGAAAAGAGCCTCCCTACCTATAACCTGACCCGGGACGTTCCTACTGAAGGTAGCTATGACCACACCGTTCCTGCCCCTAGCGTGGACCCTGACTACCCTACCCAGGTACGCGTTCCCATAGCCATCGACTACTCTAACCCTACGACCAACTAGACTGTGTACGTTGTAGTTACCTACGACCCTGATGTAGACCTGGTTAACGTACTGAGTATTTGAACCCCTCCTATACCCCAGTACTATACCTACTGCCACCGGGCTAGGACTCATACCTGAGATACTCACCACCTAGTAGGAGTTTTAGTGAATTGGAATATAAGAAGCCCAGGAGCCGGAGTTAAGTCCCACCCGAGCTCCCTACCCTTGAGGAAGAGTGTCAGTGTGAACTAGTTTCGTCACCTCTCCTGGGCTGCCCACCTCATCACACCCTACCGTGGACGACCTCTGAGTATATTTGGAACAGCACTTAAAATTCTTTATAAACCGCAGGGCGTAGCTTTAGAGGAAGGTGGAGCCGGTGTCATCTACCCTACTTGAGGTACGTGACATAAGGATATACTACTACACACTAACCGGAGTTGTAAGAGCTGTTGACGGCGTATCTTTTAGCTTAAGAGACGGTGAGGTCCTAGGAGTTGCTGGGGAGTCTGGTTGCGGTAAGTCCACCCTAGGTTACGGCCTCCTAGGCCTCATACCACCTCCGGGTAGGATAGCCGGGGGCTCTATAGTTCTAGACCGCGTCGACCTAACCAAGCTCAGGCCGGCTGAGCTCAGGAGAGTTAGGTGGGCTAAGGTAAGCATGGTCTTCCAGGGAGCTATGAACGCCCTAAACCCCGTGTACACCGTGGGGCACCAGCTAGCTGAGCCTCTGGTGATACACAAGGGGATGGACGTCCGCGAGGCTCTTGAGATAGCCGCTGAGGTCCTTAAGAGGGTGGGTCTCACTCCGGATATTCTGAGGAGGTACCCCCACGAGCTTTCAGGGGGTATGAAGCAGAGGGTTATGATAGCCATGGCCCTCCTACTAAAGCCCAGGCTAGTAATAGCTGACGAGCCTACGACGGCCCTCGACGTAGTTATACAGGCACAGATAATGAACCTCTTCAAGGAGATTAAGGAGAGGGAGAGGAATGCCATGATATTCATAACCCACGACCTAAGCCTAATAGCTGAGATAGCCGATAAAACTTCCATAATGTACGCAGGTAAGATCGTTGAGATAGGCTCCTCGGACGACGTCTTCAACAGCCCAGCTCACCCGTATACACAAGGCCTACTCAGGAGTATCCCGAGACTGAGGGGTAGGGAGAAGATAACGTGGATACCCGGGGTCCCACCAGACCTAAGAGCTCCACCACCTGGCTGTAGATTCCACCCGAGGTGCCCCTACGCCATGGATATATGTAGAACTGAGGAACCACCAACAGTGGACCTAGGTAGGGAGCATTTAGTCTCGTGCTGGCTGTACGCTAAGAGGTGATGGGTGTGCCTCCTAAGCTCATAGCTGAGAGGGTCTATAAGTACTTCCCGCTTAGGCGGAGCTTAACCGAGATACTGACGTTCAGGAAGCCGAGGTACGTTAGGGCCGTCGACGGTATAGACTTCACCGTTGAGGAGGGAGAGATCTTCTGCCTAGCGGGAGAGTCCGGCTGCGGTAAGACCACTACCGGAAGGCTAGTCGTAAGGCTGATAGAGTTTACCGGAGGTAGGATGCTCTACAGACCTAGGGATGACATACTTAAGCAGATACCCTCAGCTCTACTAGTTGACGGTAAATACGTAGACCTCACAGCTAAGCTACCTAGGTTCGTGGATAAGCTACTGAGGAGGGATGTTCAGATAATATTCCAGGACCCCTACGGCTCTCTGAACCCAAGGATGCGCACATACGACATACTTAAGGAGCCCCTTGACATACACGGCATAGGGGAGACTGAGGAGGAGAAGAGGGAGAGGATATACAGGATCCTCGAGGAGATTAAGCTAACACCGCCTGAGGAGTTTGCCGAGAGGTTCCCGCACATGCTCTCTGGGGGTCAGAGGCAGAGAGTAGCTGTTGCCAGAGCCATAATGCTGGAGCCCTCCCTAGTTGTCGCAGATGAGCCGGTGAGCATGCTAGACGTCTCCATAAGGGCTGAGATACTCCAGCTACTACTAGACCTTAAGGCCTCCAGAAACCTAACATACATCTTTATAACCCACGACCTAGCCGTAGCCTCCTACATATGCGATAGGATAGCCGTAATGTACCTGGGGACCATAGTCGAGACTGGTAGGATCGATGAGGTAATAAATGACCCGCAGCACCCCTACGCTAAGGCCTTAATAGCAGCCGTACCCGAGCCAGACCCCCGGAATAGGTTCAAGATTAGGGAGGTACCTATAAAGGGTGAGATCCCCAGTGCTGCTAACATACCACCTGGCTGTAGATTCCACCCGAGGTGCCCCTACGCCATGGATATATGTAGAACTGAGGAACCACCAACAGTGGACCTAGGTAGAGGACGTATCGTTAAGTGCTGGTTACACGCTAAGCGCTAATCCTACTACAGCTTGTCTAAAACTTCTTTAGGCAGTTAATCTAAGCTTTTATACCCCGCCGTAAACTTCTACTGGAGTAGTACTTGAAGGCCGGTATCCGAGGTTGGGGAGCGTACATACCTAGGTTCAGGCTCAGCGCCCTAGAGGTGGCCTCGCTGTGGGGTTACGACTCTAGGCTACCTAAGGCACTGAACATCGTCGAGAAGTCTGTCGCTGAGGAGGACGAGGACGCTGTTACCATGGGTTGGTACGCTGCTAAGGTAGCCCTTAGGAGGGCCAGGGTAGGCGGTGAGGAGATCGATGCGGTGTTCTTCGGTACCGAGTCCAAACCCTATGCAGTTAAACCATCGGCTACCATAGTAGCTGACGCACTGGGTATTAAGAGGAGGAAGCTTGCTTCAGATATGGAGTTCGCCTGTAGAGCGGCCGGGGAGGGGCTTAGGATAGGTGTAGGACTAGTAGGCGGAGGGTTCGCTCAGAACGTCCTAGTCATAGGGTCGGATACTGCTCAGGCTAACCCAGGCGATCTACTAGACTTCACGGCCTCCTCAGGGGCCGTAGCCTTCGTTATAGGTCCGGAGAGTAGTTCTGTAGCCTCCATAGAGGCTAGCGTTACATATGTAACCGACACACCGGACTTCTGGAGGAGGGATAGATCTCCATACCCAGAGCACGGTGAGATATTCACCGGTGAACCAGCCTACTTCCACCACATAATTAGTGCTGCTAAGCTACTCATGGAGGAGACGGGGCTTAAACCATCCGACTTCGATTACGCGGTATTCCACCAACCTAACGGTAAGTTCCCTCTTCAAGTAGCTAGGGTACTAGGCATACCTCAGGAGAAGGTTCTACCAGGTCTGGTAACTCCCTACATAGGGAACACGTACAATGCCTCAGCTCTACTGGGGCTAGCTAAGGTTCTTGAAGAGGTAAAACCCGGTAGTAGGATCCTCACCGTAACCTTTGGTAGTGGTGCGGGCAGCGATGCCTTTAGTATAGTAGTTAAGGACTCGATACTCGACGTAGTCAACCTAGGACCTAGGGTAGTTGATTTGATGAACGATAGACTTCCAATAACCTACGCCGAGTATGCTAAGTTCCGCAACCTCTTCCTAAGAAACGTGTAGGGTGGTCCCATGCGTGCCTACATAGTTGGAGGGTCTGCAGTAAAGGTGGATAGACACTTCGAGTACAGCTATAGGGACCTAGCGTACAAGGTACTCTCAAGCTGTGAAGCGTGTGGAAACGCTGAGTACATTGTGGTGGCATCGGCCCTACCCGAGCTAATGGCACATCAGGTAGACCTGGGGGTTCACATAGTTCAGTGGGCTGGGAGGAGGGTTCCAGTAGTTAGGGTAGAGTCTGGGGAGTCCTCGGGTATTGCGGCAGTAGAGGTCGCTACATCCCTAATACACTCAGGGACTGCTAGGAAAGTCGTGGTACTAGGGGTTGAGAAGGTTACTGAGTACCCTACGTATATAGCTAACCGCATGTACTCCCTAATCCTAGACTACGAGTTCGAGGTACTTAGGGGGGTTAGTCCACCGGTATACGCCGCCCTAGCCATGAGGGAGCTGTTAAAGGTAGGCTTTAGTAGGGAGTGCTTTAGTAGCTGGGCAGTTAAGATGCACGAGAACGCCACGAGGATCCCCCACGCTATGCTGAAGTTTAAGATCTCCCCGGAGTCGTTTAAGGAGGCTCAAGTACTTGCCGAGCCTGTAACGCTCTACGACAGCTTCGCCCTAGGGGACGGTGCCTCGGCTATAGCTCTCTCATCCGAACCTGTAGGCTACGAGGTAGCCGTAGAGGTGGTATACGGCTCCTCGGAGGTGGGTCTCCCAGCCTACGCTAGAGACCGCGTGTCCGAGTTGCAGGCCTCTACTAAGCTACTAAAGCAATTAAGGGAGAGGTTTGGAGTAGACCTCAGGAAGGTTACTGTAGAGTTACACGATAGCTATACACCCTACCCAATAGCCTTACTATACTCCCTAGGCTACATAGATACTAGGTGCGAACTGAGTGAACTGGAATTCGTAAACCTAAGCGGTGGGTTAAAGGCTAGGGGGCATCCTATAGGTGCTACCGGGGTCTACCAGGTCTATGAGGTGTTTAAGCTCTTGACTGGAGGCTTTGATGGGGTCTCCGTGAGTTCTGAGGTAGGTGTAGTTCACTCCATGAGTGGACCTGATAATGCTTCTAGGGTACTACTCCTAAGGAGGTGGAGGTGATGAAGCTCTCTGTACCTCAGTTCTGGAGGGTAAAGGAGTCTCTGTACGAGATGATTCTAACTAGGTGCTTAACCTGTGGTCGGGTATCGGTATTTAAGAGACCGGTCTGCCTCTACTGCGGCTCGACGAAGGTAGTTCACGAGAAGTCTCAAGGTGTAGGTGTGGTAGAGAGCTTTACGAAGGTCTACTACAAGCAGGACTCAAGCGAGGATAGACTCCCAGGGACCGTAGCTGTAGTTAGGCTAAGCGAGGGTGTGAAGATCGTGGGTGAGGTCGTGGGGGTTAAGGTAGACGAGGTTCGTGAGGGTATGGTAGTTGAGGCTGTACTAAGGCGCTACATCTCAGACGACCCCTACGGAGTCATATATTACGGCCTCAAGTTTAAACCTTTAAAGCAGAATAGTACTCGGTAACCCGTAGTTAAAGAGTTTTAAATCTTTCTCTACCACCATTAATACGGGGGTGCTGTTGGACTATAGGAAGTTCATAGCCAAATCAGCCGAGGCTTTCAGAGCCTCCGAGATCAGGGAACTACTTAAGGTAGTGGAAGCACGGAGGGTTATTAGCTTTGCAGGCGGCTATCCCGACCCCGAGACCTTCCCGAGGGAGTCTCTAGCTAGGATAGCTTACGAGGTAGTACTCAACTTTGGTGATAAGGCTCTCCAGTATGCCCCAACTAAGGGGGTTACGGTATTCAGGGAGACTTTAATTAGGTGGCTAAAGTCTAAGAATGTTAAGGTCCTCAATGAGGACGACCTAATAGTAGTCACCGGCTCTCAGCAGGCACTGGACATAGTAGCTAGAACCCTGATAGACCCCGGAGACTACATAGTAACAGAAAACCCAACCTACCTAGCAGCTCTAACTGCTTTCCGACCGGCTAAACCTAACATAGTCGGCATACCCGTAGATTCCCAGGGTATGAGAGTTGATATACTTGAGGAGAGGCTTAAGGAGCTTAAATCTCGCGGAATTATTCCTAGGTTCGTCTACACCATACCTACAGCCCACAACCCCACAGGTATATCCATGAGCTTAGAGAGGAAGAGGTACTTACTCGAACTGGCGTCCAAGTACGACTTCCTCATCATAGAGGATGACCCATACTCCTACTTCGTCTACGACGAGGCTGACGTAACGAGGTTAAAGACCTTAGATAGCGAGGGTAGGGTTGTCTACATGGGTACATTAAGCAAGATACTGTCCCCAGGTCTTAGGGTTGGGTGGATACTCGCTAACAGACAACTTGTAGATGTCTTCGAGAGAGCTAAGCAGAGCATGGATCTCCACACCCCATCACTCTCCCAGTACATAGCTAAGGAGGCTATAGAACGCGGAGTCGTTGAGGAGACCATAGAGAAAGCTAAGAGGATATACAGAGTTAAGCGTGATGCTATGGTGGAGGCCCTGTCGGAGTACTTAGTTAGGGATTCTTGGTGGATAAAGCCAGTAGGTGGGCTCTTCCTAATGGTCTGGCTACCTAGAGCTATAGACACCAAGGCATTGCTACCTAAGGCTGTGGAGGCGGGTGTTGTGTACGTACCGGGAGCTCCCTTCTTCGTAGATGAAAGCGGTACTAACACTATGAGGTTGAACTTCAGCTACCCATCTGTAAACGATATAAGAAGAGGCATTGAGATCCTAGGTACTCTAGTAAGGAGAGAGCTAGCTCTTCCAGCAGGCTCAACGTAATCGGAGGGAGGTAACTTCACCGAATATATTTCGGTGTTTAGCTCTTTTGGGGCCTTGCTTAGAGACTTAGAGCTACTAAGAAAGAGCGAAGAAAGGATGGGAGTATCGCAACTAAAAGCCCCACTCTGAAGGGCTGGAGAGGGAGCTAAATAGGTGATCTCAGCATTTCCTAAATTCCTAAATAGAGCTACCTTGCTTTAGGTATACCACGTAATTGATGTATGTACCTGAGGTACCTATTTCGATGAGCTTTTGAAGGGTGTCGACTACTTTGATAGCTCTCTCCAGGTCGCTTGGAATGCTGTTGGCAATCTCGACAGCCCTAGCTACATCCGGCTCGACCTTAGAGCTAGCTATTACCCTTTCCACAGGTACTGAAGGTATGTATTCTCTAGGTATGAAAGGCGAGATTATGAGGGATTCGCGGCATTTTCTGGCTGCTGAGATGTTTAGGTAAGGGTTGAGAGATGCTATGTAGACCACGTCGTAATTACCTCCAGCTTCCTCCCAAAGGTAGGACCTAATCCCGAGTCTCGAGGCTTTCTGAAGACCTATCTCACTGGAGCACATAGCCTCTACCCTAAGTAACTCTGTTGCTGAGTAAGCTAGTGAAAGGGCCTCAAACCCGCAACCAGCTATGAGGAGGGTGGAACCTGAGATCCTCTTTAGTATGGAGGGTATGTGTGTTAGTAGCGAGACCTTAGCCCCCAATAGACCGTCAATACTGCGGGGTGCTGGTAGAAGGCACTCCGATGGTATGCTTAGGAGCTCGGCCAGAGTACCGTCAGCCCTAGTTGCTAGGTCCACGAAGCACTTGGGAGCTACAATGGCCTCCTCACCGACATTGAACTCACTTACGCCGTAACCTAGCTCTAAGACCCTAACCAGACCTGCCGAGCCGGCTACCTTACCGTAAACGTAAGGTATGTAGCCCCTTGCTGCAGCCCCATCTAAGGGGGTTAGGACCGTGGCCATCGGTTTAGCCAGTACGTACCCTGCCTTAACAGGTGGGGGAACCATCTCTGCCAGTTTCAATCCTCCAGCTACAACTACGGCTATTACCGACCTCATAGCTCTGTCTTATACTACCGTTATTAGCTCAGCTAAAAATTTAAGTTGGGTGCGGCGATGTTCAGGAACTACATAGGTAGGTTCTACTACCTACTCCACCCACGCCTTACGGTTATCGTAGGCTCGGTATGCCCTAACGGTAGGGTAAACCTCATGCCAGCTAGCTGGAACACCCCGGTCAGTGAGGAGCCCCCGGCTGTTGCCGTAGCTATAGATTCGAGTAGCTACACTAGGGAGTGTCTAGACTACTGCGGTGAGGCTACTCTAAGCATTCTAAGCTTGGAGGACTCCGACCTCATATACCTACTCGGCACGACGTCTGGGAGGGATGTCGATAAGGTAGCCCAGTATGGGGTAGAGCTCGTCGACAGCGTAGATGTAAGACCCCCCGGGATTAAGAGGGCTCTCGCAATACTGGAGACTAGGGTTCTAAGTAAGTACCAGGTAGGTGAGTCCATACTCTACATACTACAGGTACTTAGAGCTCGTGTTAGGGAGGGTGTAGCTGATAGGTACGGCTATACTCTCAGTACCGTCAGCCCGGCACTACACGGGGTTGGTAGGTACTTCTACGGGGTAGGACCTAGGAGGGAGGCGGCGAGGAGAGGTGAGTACAGACACAAAACTACTCCTCCTGAGTAGGAAGGTATTCAGCGACTACAGTCTGCTGGAGAAGTACTTTGAGGTATGCGGCGAGGGAGCCTCGGAGTCCATTCCAAGACCTACAGACATAGAGTACGTTAAGTACCTCGTCTCGAGAGGTTCGACATCTCTAGACCACATCCTAAACGAACTTAAAGAAAGACTCTTGGAGCGGGTCAATGCTAACTGCAGCCTAAGAGCAACTAAGGAGGTACTTGGAGTAAACCTACCGGAAAGTCACTCAGTAGCCCTTGTCTCAGTGCAGCTAGCTGGGTGGATTCTAGAGATAGCTGAAGCTCTGGGTGTAATTAAGCTAAGACCGCTCTACGAAAAGAAGGAGAGGACCTAAACACCGTATGTCGCACTTCCAGGGCGGGGATTACAACCGAAGGCCTCACCCTTTAGGGTGGGGACGTGGGGAACTTATAAACTCCCCCTTGCTTGGTAGTTCCCGCTGATGAGGCTACATGGATGTGGTTGCCCCTAAGCCCTCCACGGGGGTGCGGGGTAGGCATCTACGTAAACTGGTTAAGATGTAGGAATCTCGGCTCTCCTTACTACCCCGCAGATGACAGATGTAGACTCGAATAGATGTAGAGGGCCTATGAACCTCCTAAAGGGAACCCACACCTTTTAGGGCGGGGAGGAGGTCAGGTGGGGCAGGTAATCAACCACCTGAAGTACTGACTCTACTAGTCTCACAATGCGTAAGTTACGGCTTCTAGTCTTAAGTAGGTGGAGTTACATAACGCTCTTGTAAAGCTTTTAAAACCTTCTGGTACTAGTGTGTGAGGATAAGGCGTCAGGTGGGTGTGGTATGAGCAGAAGACCTACTAAGCCGCACATGAACCTGGTCGTAATAGGCCACGTGGACCATGGAAAGAGTACGCTGGTAGGCCACATGCTCCTCATGCTCGGAGCTATAGATCCGA